>JAEEGL011125072.1_pt1 | contig 21470 bp, 18 predicted proteins | sample 9134231 | NCBI WGS metagenome assembly JAEEGL01 (sample SAMN16246548, study PRJNA631951) | gut metagenome | biome: gut microbiome; feature: rumen; material: fiber-attached | host: Bos | place: Iran: Karaj | collected 2018-10
CCTAACTCCTTCATCAATCCTCCCAAATTTGCACACCATCATTTTTCAAAATTCCCCATTCTTATTCGTATTGCCCTTATTTTAAGGCCGATTTGCGTTAATCTTCTAAAATTACTTTGCCACGTCAGCATTATTTCGTAATTTTGCGGCCAGAAACATATAAAAAAGTTAGGATTATGACAGCAATACAACTACGTGCGGAACAGTTCCGTGAAATGAGTCCGCTGCTGGACAGCGAGGCTTCAATGACAAAGTTACTAGCGTTTGTTAGAACACTGGCGTCATCTAAACACGTAAATGCAGAAACGGGTTGGGCAGATCGCTTTGCTGGAGCGTGGAAAGATAGTCGCTCAACAGAAGAGATTATCAACGATATTCGCGAAAGCAGAACATCAAATAGTAGAGAAATTGAACTATGAAAGGGTATCTGCTTGATACGAGCATCTGTGTCTTTCATTTTCGTGAGCACAGGGAGGTGACGCGGCAGCTGAATAAGATAGGATATAGCCGTTGTTTTATTAGCGATGTCGTTCTGGCTGAATTGCGATTGAGGGACTGGAAATAGAGGACTGGGTTCAGTAGCCCTTCATTTCTCTTTAGTTCATTATGTCGATTGATAGCTTTGGTCATGGTTTATGGTTGATTAATTAACGCAGTGAACTTCTGAATTCACAGTTCTATAGTTATCTGAGTTGGTGTTGTTATTCTCGTTTTTACCGATAATTGTGCTGCAAAGGTACAAAGAAAAATCGAAACAAGGTGTCAGAAAAACACGTTTGGTGTCAGAATAACGGTATTTAGGTGTCAGAAAAACGCCTTTTTCTGACAATTGACCACGATTTTGTGTTGCAAAGAGGTTGTGCCGGTACACAAAATAAGCGAATGGGCAGCAGGAGTGGTATAGAAAAAATTATTTTGAACCACAAAAGTCTTATACGCGCGCGTTAGTAGGGGAAAAGACAGAATGACCCCACACTTCCCTCACTTCCCACACCTAACCCATGTTACATGAGATAAAGTTTAGGTGTGGGAAGTGTGGGGAGTGTGGGGTAAAAAGAGTATATGACAATTATACGCGCGTATGCGCGAAAACGAGGAATGAGAAATGTGGAATGAGAAATGTGAGAAGCCCGCTCATGGATGATTCTCTCGAAAATTGGGAGCTGAGTGGGCCTCTCAGTTTCGTGAGTGGGCCTCTCAGTTTCGTGAGTGGGCTTCTCAGCTTCGTAAGTGGGCCACTCAGCTTCGTGAGAGAACCCATCCCCGCCCCCTTCCAAAGGGAGGGGAGTACAGCATAAAGAGCACCGCTCCTTTGTATAGCCAAGTTCATAGAAGGTGTCAGTGCTGCAGGAAAATGATAAAACGGGTGCTGTGGCTTACTGCTTCAGCGGAATGGTGAAGCTGAACGTCGAGCCTTCGCCCTCTACCGACTCCACGTAGGCGTCGCCGCCGTTCTTGCGGGCAAAGTCCTGGCAGAGCTGTAGACCGAGTCCGGAACCCTCTTCGCCGCCTGTGCCGTAGGTGGTCTCACCCTTGCGGAAGATGTTGCCGATGCGGTCGGCAGCGATACCGACGCCCTGGTCCTTCACGCTGACGCGGGCGAAGTCGCCCTCCCGCTTGTACGACACTTCGATGCTCTTGCCCTCCGGCGTGAACTTGATGGCATTGGATAGCAAGTTGCGCAGGATGGTCTTTATCATGTCGTTGTCGCAATGTACGGTCAGCTTTTCGTCAGCGGGTAGGCAACGCAAATCGATCTTCTTCATTTCGGCTATCATGTGGAAGATGTCCACAACGCCGGGTACTACGTCGTCGAGGTCGATGTCCTGATACACCACGTTCAGGCGTCCCGTCTGGCTCTTGGTCCACTTCAGCAGGTTGTCCAGCAGGTCGTGTGTCTCCTCCGACTCGCGGTTGGCCTTGTCCAGCAGGTTGAAAATCTCCTCACCCACGGTCTCTGGCGACACCACGTTGACGGCCAGGTTGAGCACCATGCGGATGCTGGCCATGGGTGAGCGCAGGTCGTGGGCTATGACGGAGTACATCTTGTCGCGATTCGAGATGGTGCGCTTCAGCTCCTCGTTCTGCTGCACGATGATGCGCTTGGCGGCCACGAGCTGTATCTGGTGCATGACGCGCATCACCAGCTCTTCCTTGTTGAAAGGCTTGGTCAGGAAGTCGTTGGCTCCCACCTGGAAGCCCTTCACGAGGTCGCTGGGGTTGTTGAGTGCCGTGAGGAAGATGATGGGGATGTCCAGTGTCTCAGGGTCCTTTTTCAATATGACAGCGGTGTCGAAACCGTTCAGCTCGGGCATCATGACGTCGAGCAGTATCAGGTCTGGCTTCTCCTTTTTGGCCTGTTCGATACACATGTTTCCGTTCGATGCTGTGCATACCTGGAATTTCTCGTTAGTCAATAATATCTTCAGCAGCAAGACATTGCTCACCACGTCGTCGACGATCAATATTTTATAGTCGTTGCGGTTTATTTGGGACTCGAAGGTTTCGTTAAGCTCCATTTGAAAGAGAGTTTTTATTTCAATTTGCAAAAGTAGCAAATATTTGGCATTTCGCCAAATATTTGCCACTTTTTTTTATGCTTTGACGTGATAAACCGCCGAAAGCACTTATTCCACGGTGACGCTCTTCGCCAAATTGCGGGGTTGGTCGACGTTCTTGCCCTTGCAGACGGCGACGTGGTAGGCCAGCAACTGGAGGGGAATGGTGGCCACCAGCGGTTCGAGGCATTCCATGACGTCGGGCAGCTCGATGGTCTCGTCGGCTATCTTGGCGATGGTGTCGTCGCCCTTCGACACGAGGGCTATCACACGACCCTGGCGGGCCTTGATTTCCTGGATGTTCGACAGCACCTTCTCGTACATGGCATTATGGGTGGCGATGACCACGACGGGCATGTCGGAGTCGATCAGTGCAATGGGTCCGTGCTTCATCTCGGCGGCTGGGTAGCCCTCGGCATGGATGTAGCTGATTTCCTTCAGCTTCAGGGCACCCTCAAGTGCGACAGGGTAGGAGTAGCCACGGCCCAGGTACAGGAAGTTGTGGGCGTAGGTAAAGGTACGTGCGAGGTCGGCCACCTTGTCGTTGGTGCCGAGCACCTCGCGTATCTTGTCGGGTATCTCGCTCAGTCCTCTTACTATCTGCAGGTATTCGTCACGGTCGATGGTCCCCTTGGCCTCGCCCATGGCAAGCGCTATCATGGTGAGCACCGTCACCTGGCCGGTGAAGGCCTTGGTGGAGGCGACGCCAATCTCAGGGCCGACATGGATGTAGGTGCCGGTGTCGGTGGCTCGTGGGATGCTGCTGCCGATGGCGTTGCATACGCCGTAGATGAAGGCTCCGCGCTCCTTGGCCAGTTGGACGGCGGCCAGCGTGTCGGCCGTCTCGCCGCTCTGCGAGATGGCTATCACGGCGTCGCCCTTGCCCACCACGGGGTTGCGGTAGCGGAACTCCGAGGCATACTCCACCTCGACGGGGATGCGGCACAGCGTCTCTATCAGCTGCTTGCCGATGAGTCCGGCGTGCCACGACGTGCCGCAGGCGACGATGATGACGCGCTTGGCCTCCAGCATCTGGCGGCGGTAGTCGATGAGTGCCGACAGCGTCACGTGGTCGGCCTCCACATTGATGCGGCCTCGCATGCAGTTGGTCAGACACTCCGGCTGCTCGAAAATCTCCTTCAGCATGAAGTGCGGGTAGCCGCCCTTCTCGATCTGTCCGAGGTCGATGTCCACCGTGTTCACCTTCAGCTCCTGCTCCTCGCCGAGGATGCTCAGCACGTGCAGCTCCTGTCCGCGACGGATGACGGCTATGTTGCCGTCCTCCAGGTACACCACCTTATCGGTATACTCCACGATGGGGCTGGCGTCGGAGCCGAGGAAGAACTCGTCGTCGCCGATGCCCACCACCAGCGGACTCTGCTTACGGGCGGCGATGATCTGGTCGGGGTCGCGCTTGTCGACCACGGCGATGGCGTAGGCACCGATGACCTGGTAGAGGGCCACCTGCACGGCTTCGAGCAGCGGCAGGCTCTTCTTCACCATGACGTACTCTATCAGCTGCACCAGCACCTCGGTGTCGGTGTCGCTCTGGAACTGGACGCCCTTCTCCTTCAGCTTCTCCTTGATGTCGGCGTAGTTCTCGATGATGCCGTTGTGGATGATGGCCAGGTTGTGGCTTTGCGAGTAGTGGGGGTGGGCGTTGCGGCTCGACGGCTCGCCGTGGGTGGCCCAGCGGGTGTGGGCAATGCCGACGCATCCGCTCACGTCCTTGTCGTTACAGTACTCGCAGAGGTTGTCTACCTTGCCTTTCGATTTGTAGACATTCAGTTCCCCATTGTCGTTGATGAGTGCCACGCCTGCCGAGTCGTAGCCACGATACTCTAATCTGCGCAATCCCTTAATCAGAATAGGGAAAGCTTGCTTCTTTCCGATATATCCTACTATTCCACACATACGTTACAGTTTTTTTTTGTGTTGGTTCAATAAATCAGCTGCAAAATTAGACAAATTATTTCAATTGACAAAGGCTTTACAAAAAAAAACTTTGGAAAAAGTTTGGCCATTACGGAATAAGTTCGTAATTTTGCAGTCGTGATAGAACTACAACGACATATCGAAATCCTGTTGTTAGAGCACGATTGCGTGATTGTGCCTGACTTTGGAGGCTTTATGGCACACGCCGTGGCAGCCCGCTACGACGCTGACGACCGCATGTTCCTGCCGCCACTGCGTACGCTGGGCTTCAACCCTCAGCTGCGCATGAATGACTCGGTGCTGGTTCAGTCGTATGTCGAAGCATACGACCTGAGCTACCCAGAGGCACTGCGCCGCATAGAGTCGGAGGTGGACGAGCTGAAACAGCAGCTCAGCGATCACGGACATTACGACATGGACAGTCTGGGGACGCTGACAGTCAACCAGGAGGGAAACTACGAGTTTGAGCCTGGCGAGGCAGGCATCCTGTCTCCCACGCTGTATGGCTTGTCCAGTTTCAGCATCCGCACATTGGGTGATACACAGCCGTTAGCCGCTGCTGTCGCAACATCGGTCACCATCAGCGACACTGTACCTGAAGAGAAGGAGGAGTCCCAGCCGGCACTGCTCGACTTCACCGACGACGATGACGACAAGGCGGTCGAGGTGAAGCTGTCATGGATTCGCAATGCCGTGGCTGTTGCCGCTGCCGTCGCTGTGTTCTTCCTGATGGCTACCCCTGTGGCCAACGGCAACTTAGGGTCGCAGACGATGAGCCAGTTGCAGCATCATATCCTTTACAAGCTGTTGCCGCAAGACACCAATATGGTGCCGGCAGAACCTGTGCAGCCCGTTGTTGCCAAAGAGACTCATAAGACTACAGTAACCACCAAGGCCGACGAAACGCCCAAGACCGCTGCTGTCGTCAAGGCTGATGAACCTGCCAAGCAGGAAGTGATGCCTCGTGAGTCGGTAACTACCTATTGTATCGTCGTGGCCAGCCAGGTGAAGAAGAGCAATGCGGAGATGTTTGTCGACAAGTTGCACCAGCAAGGATACAAGGAGGCTCAGGTCTATATCCACAACGATGTTGTTCGCGTCATCTGTGGAGAGTATGCTACCGAAGGGGAGGCGTACCAACATCTGAACAAGCTGAACGAGAAGGAGGAATTCTGGGAAGCCTGGGTATACAAGAAAAAGGCAGAAGCATAGACAGCGAGAAGAGATGAAGCGCGTCAGATGTCCTAAATGCGACCATTACATCACGTTCGATGAAACGAAATACACGGCCGGACAGTCACTGGTGTTCAAGTGTGACGAGTGCGGCCGTGAGTTTGGTATACGCATCGGTGTGTCGAAACTGCGCAATACCCAGAAGGACGAGAATGCCGAGTTGAGCGGCGATGACGGCAGCCGTGAAGCGGATGAGGCTCCGTGCGGCAGTATTGTGGTCATCGAGAATGTCTTTCACTACAAACAGGTGATTCCGCTGCACATGGGTAACAACGTCATCGGCCGCTATCAGAAGGGTAATGCCATCAACTGTCCGTTCGAGACGGTGGATCCCAGCGTTGACCTGAACCACTGCACCGTCAATGTGAGCCGCGACAAACGAGGCCAGTTGCGCTATATGCTCAGTGACAACAACAGTAATACGGGAACGTTTGTGGACAATGTTGAGCTGACACCGCGTGAACGACGCATCATTGGTGACGGCACCCTTTTCACACTCGGTGCCACCAGTATCATTCTTCGTACGGCAGAAGGAGAAGAATGATACGTTAGAAAAGCTCCATCGGATAGCGAATCAACAGGTGATGGTAATGGCGGCAAACGCCATACTCGCCCATCAGCGACTTTAACAGGAACTGTCCCTCGGCCTCGTGGACGGGGCAGGGCAGACAGCTGTCTTCCATACGCATGACATGTTGAAGCAGCCACATCACACCACCGGCAAAGCGTGACAAGCCAAGCATCTTGATGACGTCGGCGACGGTCATGGAATCCTTGAAGGTAACGGTGGTCTCGGCAGTCTGTTTCAACACGAAATAATAGTCAACTACCGTACGAATGGTCATCGTGCGATGCAGGAACTGACGATAGAGTTCCAGCAGCACATAGGCGGCATTCATCGTGACGGACGGCATGGTCAGTGTGTCGTGCTGCTCGAACATCAGCTCCCAGTTGCGCTGGAGCCACTCCTGACGCTGGCGGTTCTTCAGCACGTTTGCTGAGGCCGCTAACTGGAAGTATAGCCGGACGGTGGTGTCCTTCCATGCGTCGACTGCTACATAATAACGGGTGGTCGTTACCTGCTGCTGACCTGTCAGCTCGACGAATTTCCGTATCCGGTCACGTCCGCAGTTGACGTACAAATCGATAGTACCAGTCTGCCGCAGCTCGCGCAGGTCGCCATAGTAGCGGGCAACACCCTGTCCTTTGAGGACAGTAGAACGGATGCCACGCTCCGTCAGTTTCCTTTGAAGCGTGGCACACCGTTTGTCGACAAGAACGTTTTTCTCCTTCAGCTCCTCAGCCTCGGCCATCCAGTCGAGGGCAAGGTCCTGGGGAGCGCGCAGGCCATAGTCGAACAGACGCTCGACACCTCTGTAGCAGACGCCCAGCACACCCTGTCGGCGTGCCTCGTCGGCTATCTCCTGCCACTCTTCGGGCGATGGACCGCGACTGAGACAGTCAAGCTGGCCGACAGACACCTGCAACAGTTCGAAAAACAGTTCTTGCATATCAAAGACTATTGTCTTCTATCTTTTTTAACTCCTTGAAGGTTAACCCAGACCCAGCAGCGGCTTCAGCTGGTTCTCCTTGTGCAGTACCCATACCGTAGTTCCCATGAAAGCAAGGAATACCAGTATGATGCAAATCTTGGCACGGCCAGGACCAGACTTCTTGACAGGTACGGTAGCCGTTTGCAGGCTTGTGAACGAAGGGGTCTCTTCTTGCACCTTGGCTTCTGCTGCCTGCAACTGGTTAGCCAGTGAGTTGAAGGCGTTGTACTTCAGCTGCATGTCATTCTCCAGGTCGATAAGCTTGATGCGTGCCGACTGGTAGATAATGTCCTGGTTGGCATCGGCATACTCTGAGTAGATGCGGCGAGCCTTCTCGTAACGCTCCTTGGCCTCAGCGTAAAGTTTGCGTGTGTATTCCAAATCCACCTTAGATTTCTTGGTGCGGTATTCCGTGATGAAGTCCTGCAGACGATGCTGCACGGTATCTGCCATGCAGGCGGCAATGTAAGGATCCTGGTCAATGACATCGATAGTGATGACAAGTGTCTTGTTGTCCACGTCGCAGGTAATCTTCTTACCGAGTGCCTTGACAATGTCGGCTTCATCCTTGGTAAGCCGGAAAGGATCGAATTCTTTTTTCTTGTCATCCTTCGGGAGGAGCGAGGCAAGGAACTTGAAGGGAGCGGCAATTACGGTGCTCCACCAGGGAACCTTCTGCTCGTTCATCAAGTAGTCGTAATAGGTCATCATTCGGGTACTGTCCTTCTTGTGTACCGGTACATTGAACAGACTGACCTTAAAGTCTGTACCATCCATCAGTTCGGGATAGACCATCGGGTAGAGGGCCTCGGTATTACCCATAGCTCCCGTACCAATTTTCAATCCGAACGACATTGCCATGGCACTCAGCGAGTTCATGCTTCTCGACGTGTTCAACTCTGGTGCCAGTTTCACTTCGCACGTATAATAGTTGTGCAGGCTCAGTGTAAAGACAACTGCAAACAAACTAGTCCACAGAAAGACTTTCTTGTAGAGTTTCTTGTGTTTCTTCAGCGCACTGAAGATGGCAGCAAAGTCTATGCTGCTCTCTTCCTGCTCTATGTTCTGAATGTTCTCTTCCATTGTTGTATGTTTAGACAGATTGGAATTCGTTATGTTATTTCGTCAGGTAAGCAATAGCGGTCACCATAGAGGCAAGGCTCGTCAAGCTGCCGAGGGCACCAATCCACTGGGTAGCATTCCAGTAGTGCTTGGGCTTTCTGCTGGGTACCACAATCTCACTGCCCGGCTCTATCTTGACACCGGCCTTGGCTTCGGCCATCATACCATTCGGATAGATGATGAATGTCTTGCGCTTTTTGGCAGTCTCAGAGAATCCACCGGCATTCTTGATATACCACTTGTAGTCCTTGCCCTTGGTGTAGGTCACTGTATTGGGGAACTGCACATCACCGGCAATCTTGACGGTTCCATTATATTCAGGAACATCGATGCGGTCGCCCTCGCGGAGCACGATGTCCAAGTCGCTGCCAGGATTTTCCAAAGCCTTGTCCAACTGGATACCGATAGTATAAGTGGCCTCAAGATCCAGTTTGTTCCATGCGATAGAGTCCTTGCGGCCTAAGTTGTTGCCGACAGCCTCCAGCACAGCAGTCTGGCGCTGACGCTCTTCATCACTCATGTGGCGAATCAGGCGGGCACCCTTGATGTAGGCATCCTCCGTGACGCCGCCAGCCATTTTGATGGCATCGGTGAGCCGTAGGTTCTTCTTCTCCAGCGTAAACGATCCCTCGTAGTTTACTTCACCAGTCACGCGGATGTTCCTTGGCATCACGTAGCCAGGGCTGCGGCGAACATGCACGATGTCGTATGGCTCAAGGACGAAGCCCTTGTCGCCTGTGATGACCAGACCGTCTTTGATGTCAAACGTGAAAGTCTGTGCAATTTCGCGGGTCTTCTTCGTAGCATGCGGGTCGTTGATGCGGCGCGACACATCGATACGTGCCAAGTTGGCACCATCGCGCAGACCACCGGCCTGGACAATGAGGTCCTCGATGGTGGTGTTGTCAGCAAACTGATAGCTGCCTGGACTCATCACCTCGCCGGTGACGGTTAATGTACGCTCTTTGCGAAGCTCTTCCTGTGTTGGGATGAACACCACATCCTCGTTTTGAATGACGACGTCGGCAGTAGTTCCTTTCATGATACCTTCTACGTCTACAGGAATGATTTCTAACGAGCGGTCTGGCTTCAGGCGGTGGATAATGGCATGTGTCGTAAAGGCATCCTCAGTGAGTCCGGCTGCAGCCTCAATCAAGCTGCGCACAGTGTTGGTGCCTTCATTGAGATTGAACTGTCCGGGGCGGAACACGGCACCCTTGATCTCTACCATGTTGTCGTAACGGTTCAGCATGCCGTCAACACTGATGGCATCGCCGTCGAGCACCTTGAAGGTGTTCAGGTCGAATTCCTCAATGTTATGTACCGTAAAACGCTCGCCAGCCTGACGTACCAGACGGACAGACTTCTTATAGGCGTCGCCCAAGAAGCCACCGGCATACTTGATAACGGTACCCACACTCTCGTCCTTGCGCATCTCGTAGAACATCGGGCGCTTCACGTTACCAGTGATACCTACGAGACTTTCGTAGGGGTCTACCTTAATGACATCGTTGTCCTTCAGGTGGATGTTGCCGGCCAGCCTACCGTTCAGGATGAACTCGTACATGTCGACCACCGTCACCAAACGGCCGTTGCGGTACACCTTGATGTTACGCAGCGTACCTAACGAACTGATACCGCCAGCCATATAGAGGGCATGGAACACATCAGAGAAAGCACTCAGGTGATAGGTGCCTGGGGTGCTAACCTCACCCATGATGTTAACCAGGATGGTACGCATCTGTCCGAGTGTCACGCGGAGGTCACTGCCGGAATAGTGCTTACCTACTTTCTGGGCAATCTTCTTCTTGGCGGCAGCTACTGAAAGGCCGCTCACGTACACAGGACCTACGCCGCCCACTGTGATGGTTCCCTCGGCAGAGATGGTATGTACAAGCGTCTTCTGAGATGCACCATAAATGTCGATAACTAATTGGTCGCCAGGGCCTAACACGTAGTCGGTGGGGGTCGGAACGTTCATGTTTGGCTGAAACGACAAGCGGTGCGTACGGAAGATGTCACGACCGAATACCCTCTTGCCGCTGACTTCGGTGTATACGCCAGCCGTAGACTGGACATCGCGTTCAGCCGTTTCATGCTCTGAAGCGGCATCAGCATAAACATCACCTGACGTACCTCGTTTGGCAGTGGTAGTTTCCTGTCCCACCGTTCCGTCGTAATTACCTTCCATACGTTCGGCGGCCATGCTTACAGCACCATCGGCAGCACCCGTCATTCCGCGCCTCTTGATTTGTGAGTCGTACTGGTTGCGGATTTTGCGAATCTGCTCAATCTTCACACCACGCGACATCAGTTTCGTCACAATCTGCGCCTGGCTGGTACCATTCTTGTACTCTCGCGCCACAAACGCCAACACCTCCTGGTCTGACATCTGGGCAAAAGCTCCCAAAGACGACACCAGACAGATGGCCATTAACAAAAGAAATTTTTTCATCTTTCTACTATATTATTATATCGTTTTTTCCTAATAAAGCATCCGTAAGGACACTTTTGCGTGCAAAGGTACGAAAAATTTTACAATCAACAATACTACATTCACATTTATTATAAAAAAGGTCACTACCTTTTGGGTAATGACCTTCAAAAAACGAATAAAACTATCTAACAATCTACTAACAACTCTTCTTTTTACCTTATCTCAGACCTCGATTGTGGAGCGTCACGTTCAGCAACATCACATACTTACGGTACTGGTCCTTGTTCAACATGTAGTCCATGTAGGCAAGATCCTTCTTGATGGCATTCTCAACCATCTTGTCACGCTCTTCCTTGCCATACTGTGCGGCGAACATCATCTCAGCACAGAAAGTCTTGTGAATCTCGGCCACACCTTCTATCTGGTCTTTCGACAACCCAAGAGCCTGTCCGAGTTTCTTCATGTTGACAGACATATCGTACGCAGCTGTGGCATCCATACTGGTTGTGTTCTCTTTCTCGGCAAACGTCATGGTCATGCTCATCAGAGCAATAACAGTTAAAATCATCTTTTTCATTTTCGTTACCCTTTCTTTAATCTTTAATCCTTTTACTTTAAAAACATTGTCATCAGTTTTCCTGTTTGACGCTGCAAAATTACTGCCTTTTTTTATTTCACACAAGCATTTGTCCTGTTTGTTTGCGTACACAGCCATATTTTTGACTCATATCAAAGAATGTCAAGTTTCTTTGATTTGCATCAAATTTCATGTTTTTTATTTGGTGGTTTCCTTACTTATTCGTACCTTTGCAACCATTATGGAGAATCAACAAAACAGGTATTTAGCCGTCGCTTACAAATTGTTTATTGACGGAGAGAACGGGCAGGAAATGGTGGAAGAAGCTCCACAGGACAAGCCCTTTGTGTTTATTACAGGTTTCGGCGTTGCATTGGATGCGTTTGAAGCCAAAATGGTCGGTATAGCAGCAGGCGAGCCGTTCGACTTTGTGCTGACGAAGGAACAGGCGTATGGTGACTATGCCCCAGACCACGTGCTCGACCTTGAGCGTGAGGTGTTCAGCATCAACGGACATTTCGACCATGAGCACATATACGAGGAAGCTATCATCCCACTGCAGAATGAAGAGGGACAGCGTTTCTACGGCCGCGTCGTGGAAGTGGGCGAGGAGAAGGTGAAGGTGGATCTGAACCATCCGTTGGCAGGAGAGTCGTTGCACTTTAAGGGTACCGTACTGGAGAACCGTGCTGCCACAGACAATGAGGTAGAACACCTGATGAAGCACCTGACAGGTGGCTGCGGAGGACATTGCGACGAATGTGGCGGCGGTTGCGACCACGACCACTGTGGTGACCACGAACATGGCGATGGCTGTGGCTGCGGTCACTGCCATTAAAAAGTAAATAGTGATAAGCGAAAAGTGAACACATTCGGAACCCTATTCAGACTGACCACGTTTGGCGAGAGTCACGGCGAAGCTATTGGCGGTGTCGTTGACGGCATGCCGGCTGGCATAGCCATTGACATGGACTTTATCCAGCAGGAACTGAACCGGCGGCGTCCCGGACAGAGCAACATTACCACAAGTCGACAGGAACAGGATCAGGTTGGGCTGTTGAGTGGTGTGTTTAATGGTGTATCGACGGGCTGTCCCATCGGCTTTATCGTCCGTAACACCAACCAGCACTCCAGCGACTACGATAACATGCAACAGTTGTTCCGTCCCTCGCATGCCGACTTTACCTATTATTATAAATATGGTACGCGCGACCATCGTGGTGGCGGCCGATCGTCGGCACGTATTACCATCAGCCGTTGTGTGGCAGGTGCTTTGGCCAAGCTGGCTCTCCGGCAGGTTGGGATTGATGTCGTGGCTTACACTTCGCAGGTCGGCGACATTATGCTGGATCGTGACTATACCCGCTACGACCTGTCGTTGACGGAGAGCAATGCCGTGCGCTGTCCTGATCCTGAGAAGGCTGCCGAGATGATTCGTCTCATCGAGGCAGTGAAGGCCGAAGGCGATACCATCGGTGGTGTCATTACCGGCATAGTCAGGGGATGCCCGCCAGGACTTGGCGAGCCAGAGTTTGGCAAGCTACATGCAGCCTTGGGGGCTGCCATGCTGAGTATCAATGCTGTGAAGGGCTTTGAGTACGGTGCGGGCTTTGAGGGCGTCCGTCAGCGTGGGTCTGAGCAGAATGATGCCTTTGTTTCTTGCGATGCTATTGCATCCCCCCCAACAGGTTCAGATGCTACAGAACAAACAGTATTCAGTACAGCCACTAATCATAGTGGCGGCATACAGGGTGGCATCAGTAACGGACAGGATATCTATTTCCGTGTTGCCTTCAAGCCTGTGGCAACTTTGCTTCGTCAGCAGGACACCGTAGACATCAATGGCCAGCCAGCCAAACTAACAGCACGTGGGCGTCATGACCCCTGTGTGTTGCCGCGAGCCGTACCTGTAGTGGAGGCGATGGCTGCTATGACGATATTAGACTACTATTTACTTCAGAAAACGACTAAAATCTGATTTTTTTTGGATAGAAATACAAAATAAATCGAAAAAGTCATGGTTGTTATTGATTTTTTTACTATCTTTGCAACAGCTATGAGGGTTTGTGAAAATCCTAAGTAGCTTTAGTTAAGTCTAGTTTAGTTTTTGTGTTGGTTGAGAGCGGCTTGATGGGCCGCTCTCAAATTGTCTATATACAACCAATAATGTCACGTACCGACTGGCAGCCATGACTATCGAGCCATTCGTTGATGCCGTCGCGTACTTTGATAGTGACAGCAGGATCTATAAAATTAGCCGTACCAACCTCAATAGCTGACGCACCAGCCATCAGGAATTCTATGGCATCCGTTGCAGTCGTGATGCCGCCCAGTCCCACGACAGGAATTTTCACCGCCCGTGCCACCTGCCACACCATGCGCAGGGCTACTGGCTTGACGGCGGGTCCTGACAGTCCGCCGGTATTGATACTTAGCAGCGGCCGGCGTTTCTCGATGTCAATGGCCATACCCATCAGCGTGTTGATGAGCGACACACTGTCGGCTCCCTCAGCCTCAACGGCACGGGCTATCTCTGCAATGTCTGTTACATTGGGCGACAATTTGACGATGAGTGTCTTGTGATACCGCGCACGAACCGCCTTGACGACACTTGACGCTCCCTGACACGTGACGCCAAAGGCCATGCCACCATCCTTTACGTTGGGACACGAAATATTCAGCTCAATGGCAGGGATGCCGTCCAACGCATCAATGCGTGCAGCACACTCAGCATAGTCTTCGGGTGACGAGCCGCTGACATTGACGATGACGTGTGTGCCAATGTCCTTGACCTCCGGATAGATATGCTCGCAGAAGTAGTCGACACCCTTGTTCTGTAGTCCTACACAGTTGAGCATGCCGCTGGCCGTCTCTGCCATTCGCGGATAGTCATTGCCCTCGCGTGGCTTCAGTGTCGTACCTTTTACAATGATGCCTCCCAGTCCGTCTAACGGAATAAAGTCCTGAAACTCCAGCCCATAGCCGAATGTGCCACTGGCTGTCATCACTGGATTCTTGAGTGCCAGTACACCAATATTGACGCTTAAATCTGCCATAACAGTCGTTTTACATTAAATACCGGGCCTTCCTTGCACACGCAGAGGTTGCCCTCCGTCGTCTTCTCTACGCAACAGAGACACGCACCCAGTCCGCAGGCCATCATGTTCTCCAGCGACACTTCACAATCAATGCCAGCTTGGCGGGCATAGCGGGCCACGGCCATCATCATAGGCTTGGGGCCGCAGGTGCATACTCGGTCGAAAGACTCCTTCAGCACCGTGTGGCCGGTTACGAAGCCCTTCTCTCCCATGGAGCCGTCCTCTGTGGTGACAAACACCCGTCCATACTGGTTGAACAGCTCTAACTCCAACAAGTCCTGTGCCGTACGTCCTCCTAAAAGGAAAGTTGGCTCGCAGCCTATGCGTTTCATCTCAGAACCCAGGTAGAGCATGGGGGCCATGCCTACGCCACCGCCCACCAGCAGTACTCGTTCGGTCTGTGTGGCTGGCATGGTGAATGTGTTGCCCAGGGGTAGCACACAGTTCAGCTCATCGCCCGTCTTCAGCTGTCCTAATCGGCGGGTACCGTCACCGATCATGGCTACCAGCAGCCACAGCTCGTTATGTAACTTGTCGACGAAGTTGATGGATATGGGACGGCGAAGAAATGTGGCCGGCGAACCCTCCACACGCACCTCCACAAACTGTCCTGGCTGCATGTCGGGCAGTGGTTTGTCGTCTGTCAGCCGTAGCAGCACGTGCTTTGGGCTAAGCTGCTCCACACTGCAAACCTTCAGGTCAAGGATGTATTTCTTCATTGTTTTCAAAACTTTCTGCAAAGGTACGAATTAAATATGCCATTATGGCACTCCCGTTCAGAAAAATGCAAAAAAATTTGCTTTTTCGTTCACTTATTCGTACCTTTGTAAAATAATTGGACGTAACGATAAAACCAGACAATAGAACTTATGAAGAAACTACTTTTAATCGCTGCTGCTGTTCTCGCATTGGCAGGCTGCCAGCAGAAACAGGAAATGGACAACTTCGTACGCGTAGAGAACGGACACTTCGTGCGCGCGGGCAAACCTTATTATTATGTAGGCACCAACTTCTGGTACGGTGCCATTCTCGGCTCGGAAGGACAGGGGGGAGACCGTGAGCGGCTCTGCCGTGAACTGGACGAGATGCGGCGCATCGGCATCGACAACCTGCGCATACTGGTGGGCAGTGATGGTGAGCGAGGCGTGAAAACCAAGGTGGAGCCGACGCTGCAGGAGGCTCCTGGTGTCTATAACGACACTATCCTGGCCGGACTGGACTACCTGCTGATGGAGATGGGGCGGCGCGACATGGTGGCTGTACTCTACCTGAACAATTCGTGGGAGTGGAGCGGCGGCTATGGCTTCTATCTGGAGCATGCTGGTATGGGTAAGCAGCCGCGTCCAGATGACGCAGGATACCCAGCATTCATGGAGGCTATGAGCAAGTATGCCGCTAACGAGCGCGCCCACGAGCTGTTCTACGACTATGTGCGCTTCATCATTGGACGTACTAACCGCTATACAGGTGTGGCATACAAGGACGATCCTGCCATCATGTCGTGGCAGATAGGCAATGAGCCGCGTGCATTCTCGAAGGAGGCGTTGCCTGCCTTTGAGAAGTGGCTTGCCGAAGCCTCGGCACTCATCCGCGAGCTGGACTCCAACCACCTCATCAGTATTGGCAGCGAGGGCTCGTGGGGCTGTGAGAACGACTACGACTGCTACGAGCGCATCTGTGCCGACCAGAATATCGACTACTGCAACGTTCACCTGTGGCCCTACAACTGGGGATGGGCAAAGCCTGACTCGCTTGTCGAGCACCTGCCTCGTGCCTGCGAGAACACAAAGGAGTACATCGACCGCCATCTGGCCATCTGCGACAAGCTGAACAAGCCGCTCGTGATGGAGGAGTTCGGCTATCCGCGCGACGGTTTCCGCTTTACGCTGGACACTCCGACCAGCGGACGCGACGGCTATTATCGTTATGTCTTTTCCTTGGTGGCTGACAATGCCGAGCAGGGTGGAAAGTTTGCTGGCTGCAACTTCTGGGGATGGGGCGGCTACGCGCTGCCTCGCCACGAACAATGGCAGGTGGGCGACGACTATACAAACGACCCTGCGCAGGAGGCACAGGGTCTGAACTCGGTATTCGTCAGCGACAGTACGACGCTCGACGTTATCAGCGAGCAGGTGCAGCGGATGAAGCTGGTCAAGTGAACTTGACGAGGATGCGGAACACCTTGGCTGGCTGCAGCATCCACTGCTGCATGGCCTCCTCGGCGTGTTCTGGCGTCACCTCGTTGCTAATAAGGATGTCGTAAGGCGGGTTGCTCTTCTGCAGGTAGCGGATGACACCCTCAAAGTCTTCAGGCTGGGCATTGCGCGAACCGCGAATGTCCAACTCTTTCTGTACGAATAGCTTGGTGGCGAACTGCACGTCCTGCTTGGCGTAGCCGATGCAGACCACGCGGCCAGTGAAGGCCACCTCGTTGACAGCCATCTGGTAGGTGACGGGAGCACCTACAGCCTCGATGACCACGTCAGGACCATTGCCGCCGGTAATCTCCTGCAGACGCTCGTGGACGTTCTCCTTGGCAGAATTGATGGTGTATTCGGCACCCAGGCCACGCACGATCTCCAGCTTCTCGTCGTCCATGTCGCAGGCAATGACTTTGGCACCACGCATAATGGCACGCACCACGGCACCCACACCTACCATGCCACAGCCGATGACCATGACGGTGTCGGTGTCAACGACTTGTGCGCGGCTGACAGCATGGAAACCTACGCTCATCGGCTCGATTATGGCGGCATGCTCGACGGTGATGTCGCCGATGGGGATGACCTTCTGCCAGGGAACGGCAATGTATTCGCACATGGCTCCGTTGCGCTGCACGCCCAGCGTCTCGTTGTGCTGGCAGGCGTTATAGCGGCGATTACGGCACGAAGGACAGTGGCCGCAGTTGGTATAGGGATTGACGGTGACGGCCATGCCAGCCTTCAGGTGGCTGGGTACGTTGGCACCCGTCTCAGCGATTTCGGCTCCTATCTCGTGGCCTGGAATGACAGGCATCTTCACCATTGGGTTCAGTCCGCGATAGGTGTTCAGGTCACTGCCGCAGAAACCAACATAGTGTATCTTCAGCAGCACCTCGTCAGCACTGCACTGTGGCTTCTCGATGTCTACCACCTTCATCACCGAAGGCTCTGTAATCTGTATTGCTTTCATAAAAAATTTATTTCTAATACCTCATTTCTCATTTGTATAATTACTCGCTCATGTTTTTGATGTAGGGCAGTTCTATTAAGTCGCCAAAACCGAAAAACTGTTTGGCATTGACGGAGAGGAACATTTCTTTCTGCTCATCCGTCAGTTCCGGACTCTTCGTCACGAAGTCGTACGACATCTTGTACGTGATGGCTGTGATGGTGCGTGGATAGTCTGAACCCCACATCAGCTTATGCCAGCCAACCTCGTCGGCTGCCTCCTTGACTGCACGGATGGCAGAGGGGAAGGGGTAGAACTCGTCGTTGAAGAGCCACGTGATACCACCGCTCTCGACGTAGACGTTCTCGTGGCGTGCCAGCCGTATCTGCGACATCCAGTTGGGGCGAGTCACCATGCCGAAGTGGCCGATGGCAATCTTCAGCAGCGGACACTCCTGGATAATCTCCTCCATCTGTCCCACCTGTGCGTCACCGTCCATCAGCTCGATGCCGAGAATGACGCCCTGCTCTTCCATCAAGTGCATCATCTGCATCATATTGTCGCTGAGGAACTGCTGGGGCAGACGGGCGGCAGGAATCTTGATGCCTCGGAACCCACGCTCAATGAGGCTCTTCGACTCTTCACACAAAGGGTCTGACCCTTTGTGTGCGGGGTGCAGTAGCGCTGCGGGCATGCCGAAACAGAAGAAGCGGGTGGGGTAGCGTTGCTGCACCTGCATGAGATAGCTGTTTTGCAGCCCGTCGATAAACTCCTGTGTGATGACGGCGGCAGACACCTGCGCATAGTCCATGTTCGACAGGAAACGTTCCGCCGTGTTCTGTCCGTCGGTCATATAGGGTGGCAGCATCTGCCGCTCCTCGCCGAAGAACAGCGAGCGGCTGCGGTTAGGCTCCAGCTGGTGGATGGGAGCCCCGTTCACCACCGTGTCCTGATTCAGCCACAAATGGGCATGGACGTCAATGATCTTCATAGTTGAAATATCGAAATATCGAAATATCGAAATAACTAAATCAAGTGTTCGCCCAGCTTACGCGCTGCTGGTCACCGATAATGGCTCTCACCTCTTGCACCAGCTGCTCGTCCATCGGTTCCTCTATATAAGATAGGTTCGTGCGTATGGCCTCCGGACGTGTAGTACTGAACACTGTCGAGGCGATGCGTGGATTTGAGCACGCGAACTGCATGGCCAGCTTCTCTATAGGGTAGCCCTTTGACTTGCAGTACTCTGCGGCCTTGCGGCATGCCTCCACCAACGGCTTGGGGGCGGGATGCCAGTCGGGCACGCCACGCTCTGTCAGCAGTCCCATCGAGAACGGTGACGCACTGAGCACGCCGATGCCTCGCTCGTCGAAGAAGTCCATGAAGTCCACCAGCTTGTCGTCGCACAGGCAGTAGTGGCAGAAGTTCATCACGCTCTCCACCGTGCCTGGTTCTGAGTGCTCAATGACCCAGCGCAGGTTCTCCAGTTGCAGGTCGGTGATGCCCACGTGCTTGACGACACCTTCGCGCTTCAGCTCATGCAGGGCTGGCAGCGTCTCGTCGACCACCTTCTGCAGTCCACCCTCCATACGTCCCTGAAACTCAATGTCGTGGACGTTGATGATGTCGATGTAGTCGATGTTCAGACGCTCCAGACTCTCATACACGCTTTCCTTGGCTCTGCGGGCAGAGTAGTCCCACGTGTTGACGCCGTCCTTGCCGTAGCGTCCCACCTTCGTCGACAGATAGTATTTGTCGCGGGGAATGTCCTTCAGGGCCTTGCCCAGCACCGTCTCAGCCTTGTAGTGACCGTAATACGGCGACACGTCGATGATGTTGATGCCAGCGTCGACGGCAGCAAACACAGCGTCGATGCCCCTGTTCTCGTTGAACGAGTGGAATACTCCACCCAAAGAAGAGGCGCCGAAGCCCAGCTCCGACACCTTCATTCCTGTCTTTCCTAATTCCCTGTAATCCATAATTATGAACTATGAATTATGAACTATGAACTATGAACTATAAACTATGAATTATGAACTATGAACTATGAACTTACCACGGCATCATGTCGCGCTCGTCAGGGCGGTGTGCCTTGTTGTCCTCGTCCTTGATGTAAACTTGCAGGTCCTGGAAGTAACCCGTCTCGTCCTGCAGCCCTTTCAGCTCCTCCTTGGTGGCCTCAAAGCCCTTGAACTCCTTGGCCGATGCGAGGTGGTTGGTAAACTCAAGCTTCTTGTTCGCTCTGTCCAATACGGAGATCCACTCGTCCTTCGTGCGGTCTCCAATCACAAATTTCTTGCTCATGATGTATCTTTGTCTATTTTGTTATTTGCCTTTATTCTTTAATATCCTCAGAAAATCCATCCAAGTCTGATGGCAGGCTCCACATACACCTTAATACTGGTCGACTTGGCCGAATGGTCAATGACGGGAGTCTGGAAAGTGTTCTCATATTCCTTTCTGATGTTGTCGTAGGTCGTGAAAATGCCAGTCTTCGAGGAATAGGTGTTCAGCACATCTGTGTTCATGGCTTGATTGACCTCAGTGTTCCTATACGTGAAGTAGCCGTTCTCCTGTTTGCCCGTCTTGAACGAGATACCCAGTTCCGTGCCGATGTACAGACCTTTGTAGACGTAGAAGTCAACGCCAGTGAAGAGGTTTGCAAAGATGTTGTGCTCGTTGTATTTGAAGTCTGACGGCCCGACGATGGAAGAGGAGCCATAGCCACCGAAGGCCAGTGCCTGGAATTCGGTAGGCATCATCTTTTTATATTCCACGACGGTATTATTTGTAGTTCTTGAAGTCGAACCACCGGCGACAGTAGTCGTCACGGAGCTTGTCTCCTCCTTTGCAGAGTAGAACTTCCCTTCATAACCAGCCTCAACACCACCGTAGAAGTCCAGACGGCCGGCGGTGGCAAAGTGATACTCATAACCCACTGACAGCTTCAGCGTCTTGGCGTTGGTCGTATACTTGGTGGAACTGTCGAAGATGCTGTAGTTTTGGCTGTCCTCGTCCAACTTCCGCGTGTCCGTGGACTGTGAGTCGGTGTCCTTGTCGTTGTTGAAGCCGAAACCAAGGCCGATGCGGATTGTGCTCCTGTTGTTCAGGAAGAGGCGGGCTTTCAGCTCGGCCATCTTGAACGTGTTGAAGTCATTGCTGAACGGATTGACCTGTAGCTCGACGGCCAGGAAGCCGTCAGGCAGCTGATACTGTTGACTCTCTTGTTGCTTCTGCTGTGCTGATGCCGTTAGCACAACCAGCATAAAAGCAGAGGAAAATAATAGTTTTTTCATTGTCAATGTCTTTTTGTTACGTAATTTTCTGCAAAGATAAGCATTTCATGTCAAACGGCCAAAAAAAAAGCCACAAAATATCATTTCATGGCAAAGAACGCGTGGGCATCCTTCTTTTTTCCTGGCATTGAACGGGAGTGATTACTTGTTGGCCTTCGTCTGCTCCTTGTGCTTCTACTTCATGCGTATCTCACCATATACTCCAAACCGTCGCGCAAAAACCATCAAAATGTGATAGCAATGCAAATTACATTTCATACGAAAAGTTCGAGAACACTATACATTTCTACATTTTCTTTCTAACCGGTTGGTGCATAGACGGTTAAACGATGTATAGAGACTACATTCCAGAGGCTAGCTATACATTGTTTGTAAGCGTATCCGCAGTAGCATCTAGCCTGGTTTGTTGGCCAGTTTCCATTTATCGGGTAGCAGGTCTCTGTATTTCGTAATAGGAGTGTTAGGTGGCAGTGTCGCAGCCTTGTTGATGATGTCCGATATGTACTCGAAG
>JAEEGL010484865.1_pt1 | contig 21469 bp, 16 predicted proteins | sample 9134231 | NCBI WGS metagenome assembly JAEEGL01 (sample SAMN16246548, study PRJNA631951) | gut metagenome | biome: gut microbiome; feature: rumen; material: fiber-attached | host: Bos | place: Iran: Karaj | collected 2018-10
GAGGCCGACATGATGGACGAGGACTTCGTCCTGGCCCTGGAGTACGGCATGCCCCCCACCGGCGGCCTGGGCTTCGGCATCGACCGCTGCACCATGATGCTCTGCGGCACCGACTCCATCCGCGACGTGATCCTGTTCCCGACCATGAAGCCCCTGGATCTGCCGAAGAAGGCGGAAAAAGCGGAAGGGAAGAGCGCTGATTTCGACTGCGCCTGCTTCACCTGCCCCTCTCAGGAGGAATGCAGGACGGCCCAGGAGGCGGAAAAGACCGCTCCCGTGGAAGAGAAGATCGACTTCTCCAAGGTGGAGATCGAGCCCCTGTTCGCCGATCAGGTGGACTTCGAGACCTTCTCCAGGTCCGATTTCCGGGCCGTGAAGATCCTGGCCTGCGAGGCCGTGCCCAAGTCCAAGAAGCTGCTGAGGTTCACTCTGGACGACGGCACCGGCACGCCCCGGACCATCCTCTCCGGCATCCACGCCTTCTATGAGCCCGAGGAGCTGGTGGGCAAGACGGCCATCGCCATCGTGAACCTGCCTCCCCGGAAGATGATGGGCATCGAGTCCAACGGCATGCTGATCTCCGCCCTGCACACCGAGGAGGGGGAGGAGAAGCTGCACCTGCTGATGGTGGATCCCCACATCCCCGCCGGCGCAAAGCTCTATTGATCGGACCGCGCTTTCATATGGACAGACCCGCCGGACGAGGGCTCCGGCGGGCCTGTTTTTTTCCGTCGGCCGCATTGCCCGCCGGCCTTCGCCGCCTTGACAAAGGGCGAAGGCCGGAGGTATAATGTGGAAAATAAATATGATGTGAGCGATCGGTGCCCTTGCCTCCGGGGAGGCGGGGGTCAAAAGGGAAACAGGTAGAAGGCCTGTGCGAACTCGTCACCGTATGCGGGTCGGCGCTGTCACGGAAACAGCCACTGAGAAATCGGGAAGGCGACAGCGTCCTATGCCGCGAGCCGGGAAACCTGCCGGACGCCAGGTACGGGAAATCTGTTTTTCCAGATCACGAGGGTCTGATCGTGTACCATGCCTGACGGGCGCAGAGTTGTCACTCCCTTTTACCACGCGGTAAAAGGGCTTTTTGTTTGCCTGCATATGCGGTGCACGGAGGGAGGCGGCCATGAAAACACAGATCAATCTCACCACCAGCGCCTGCGATCTGGACCGGTTCGCCTCGCGGCAGGACCTGCTGGACCTGCTGGAGGGGGACGGGATCGAGCTGACCTGCTTCGAGGAGGATAGCCGGGGCATCGTGCCGGAGGAGCGGGTGACCGGGATCCACATGAACTGCCTGCCCTGCTGGGTGGACTTCTGGCGGGGCGATATGGACGCATGCGTCCGCGAATTCGACGATCCGGCGACCGTGCGCGCGGTGTTCGGCGGCGACAGACCGGAGGCGCTGCTGCGTCACTATCGGCGGGACCTTGCCGTGGCGAAGCGGTACGGCGCGGAATACGTGGTGTTCCACGTGTGCGACAGCTCCGCGGAGGAGACCTTCACGGGGCGGAGCCGCCATACCGACGCGGAGGTGATCGACGCGTCGGCGGAGCTGCTCAACGAGCTGTTCCGGGGCGGGGAGGACGGGCCCTGGCTGCTGCTGGAGAACCTCTGGTACGCCGGCCACCGCTTCACCGACCCGGAGATGACGGCCCGGCTTCTGGACCGCGTGAGGTATCCGAAGACCGGCCTCATGCTGGACACGGGACACCTGCTGCATACCCGCGCCGACCTGGCCACCCAGGCCGACGGCGTCCGCTACATCGGGGCCATGCTGGACCTGCACGGGGATCTGGCGAAACGGATCCGGGGCGTCCATCTGAACCAGTCCCTGACGGGCTCCGTCATCCGGGAGACGCAGGCGCACCCGCCGGAGCCGGCGGCGACCTATCCGGAGCGGACCGCCCAGCTCTTCGAGTACGTGTTCGCCATCGACCGGCACGAGCCCTTCACCTGCGAAGGGGTCCGGGAGCTGATCGGCCGCATCGGCCCTGACTATCTGACCTACGAACTGATCTCGAGAGATCTCAAGGAGCACCGGGCGCTCCTCCGGGCGCAGCGGGCGGTTTTCGGGCATTGATCCGATAAGGATCTGCGATAGATTACAAGGAGGAAACTGAGATGAAAAGAACGATGAAGATCCTGGCGGTCCTGCTGGCCGCGGTCATGCTGCTGGCGCTGTCCGCCTGCGGCAAGCCCAAGGACACCGGCGTGACGATCACCGACATGATGGGCCACGAGGTCAAGCTGGACAAGCCCGCCGAGCGTATCGTGGCGCTCTCCGCCGCGGACTGCGAGATCGTCTACGCCCTGGGCGCCGGCGACCTGCTGGTGGGCCGCGGCGAATGGTGCGACTATCCCGCGGAGGTGTTCGACGTGCCCAGCGTGGAGTCGGGCGGCAACACCAACATCGAGCAGATCCTGGAGCTAAATCCGGACGTGCTGGTCATGAGCAGCATGGCCCAGACGGAGGAGCAGGTGAAGCAGCTGGAGGACGCGGGCGTGGCCGTGGTCGTCAGCGACGCCAAGGATATCGAGGGCGTGTACACGTCCATCACCCTGCTGGGCAAGCTGCTGGGCAAGGACGCCGAGGCGGAGAAGATCGTCTCCGACATGAAGGTGGGCTTTGCCGAGATCGAGGCCAACAAGCTGGACGGCACGAAGACCGTGTATTTTGAGGTCTCTCCGTTGGAGTGGGGCCTCTGGACGGCTGGCAAGGGCACCTTCATGGACGAGATCGCCAACATGATGGGCCTGAAGAACTGCTTTGACGACCTGACCGACTGGGCGCAGATCTCCGAGGAGCAGGTGCTGGCGCGCAACCCGGATTACATCGTGACCATCACCATGTATTTCGGCGAGGGCCCCACCCCGGAGGAGGAGATCATGTCCCGCCCCGGCTGGGAGAACGTGACGGCGGTGAAGAACGCGGCGATCCTGAACCTGCAGAACAACGAGCTGTCCCGCCCCGCGCCCCGTCTTGCCGACGGCGCCAAAATGCTGTATGATTTTGTTATGAACGCGGAGGACTCGAGTCTCGCGGCATAAAAGGAGTTTTCAATGAAGCGGATCGACGAGCATTTCGGAGGATGGATCTACGCGGTATTCGCACTGGTCACCCTGTGCGTGTTCTTTGCGTGCGTCTGTCTGGGCAGCGTGCGGATCCCGCTGGGGGCCACGGTACGGGTCATCCGTGACGCGGTCTGCGGCCTGTCCTCCGAAAACTCCCTGGCCCGGTCCGTGATCGTTCCCATCCGGCTGCCCCGTGTCCTGTGCGTGGCGCTGGTGGGCGCGTCTCTCTCCCTGGCCGGCGCGGCCATGCAGGGCCTGCTGAAGAACCCCCTGGCCGACGGCTCGACGATCGGCGTATCGTCCGGCGCGTCCCTGGGCGCGGTGCTGTCCATCGCCTTCGGTATCACCTTCCCGAAGCTGCCGTTTGCCGGTACGATGATCATGGCGATCCTGTTCGCCCTGCTGTCCCTTCTGATCATCCTGGGTCTGGCCTACCGGCTGGACTGCTCCCTGTCCACCAACACCATCATCCTGATCGGCGTGATCTTCTCCATGTTCGCCTCCAGCGTGATGAGCATCGTCATCACCTTCGCCGGCGACCATCTCAAGAGCATCACCTTCTGGACCATGGGCAGCCTGCAGGGCTCCAGCTACCGGAACGCCGCGGTGCTGGCGGCGACCCTTGCCGCTGCGGGCACGGTGCTGCTGCTGAACGCCCGGGAGCTGAACGCCTTTGCCATCGGCGAGGACAACGCCAGGCAGATCGGCGTCAACGTGCGCCGGGTGCGGCTGACGGTGCTGATCATGGTGTCCTGCCTGATCGGCGTCAGCGTATCCGTGGGCGGCACCATCGGCTTCGTGGGCCTGGTCACGCCCCACATGGTGCGCCTGATCGTGGGCCCCAACCACAAGCGCCTGCTGCCGGCCTCTCTGTTCTCCGGCGCGGTGTTCCTGATGCTGGCGGACCTTGCGGCGCGGACGCTGTTCTCCCCGCGGGAGCTGCCCCTGGGCGTGGTGACCAGCATGGTGGGCGCGGCGGTGTTCGTGGCGATCTTCTACCGTTCGAGACGGAGGTGAGCGGGCATGCTGGAGGTTGAACATCTGACGGTGCGGTTCGGCTCGTTCACGGCGGTGGACGACTGCTCCTTCACCGTATCGGACGGGCAGTGGCTGATGATCATCGGCCCCAACGGCGCGGGCAAATCCACCATCCTGAACGCGGTCTCCCAGGGCACGCCGTATACGGGCGTCATCCGGTTCGCGGGCAGAGACCTCAGGCAGACGGACGCCGTGACCCGGGCCCGCTCCATCGGCGTCCTGTCCCAGAACCACTTTGTGGGCTACGCCTTCACCGTGGAGGAGGTGGTCCGGCTGGGGCGCTATGCCCACAGGAGCGGCCTGTTCTCCTCCCGCCGGGGGGACGACGAGGCGGCGGTGGAGGAGGCGCTGGAGCGCACGGGCCTGACGTCCCTGCGCCGCCAGTCCGTGCTGACCCTGTCCGGCGGCGAGCTGCAGCGGACCTTTTTGGCCCAGGTATTCGCCCAGGATCCCCGGTATCTGCTGCTGGACGAGCCCACCAACCATCTGGACCTGGTCTACCAGAAGCAGATCTTCGATCTCATCGCCGAATGGGTGAAGACCCCCGGCCGGGCGGTGGTTTCGGTGGTCCACGATCTGTCCCTCGCCCGGGCCTACGGAAAGCAGGCGCTGCTCCTGCACCGCGGCCGTCCGGCCGCCTGGGGCGACATCGGGACGGTGACCCGCCCGGAGATCCTGAACGCGGTCTACGATATGGACGTGGCGGAGTGGATGCGGACCATGCTGGGCCAATGGAACGACCCTGCCGGGGAAGCGGTGTGATAAAAAGACGGGCAGGCCCGCTGAAACGGCTTCAGCGGGCCTGCTTTTTGTGAAAGGACGTGCGACCCCCGGGACTTCCGGCGGCCGGCGCCGTAGATTTTGCCCGGAACAAGAGAGGACCTGCCGCGTACGGCAGGTCCTCTTTCTTTCGTTTCACGCGTTTACTTGTCCAGGACCTCCACCTGGATGGGGGCCGCGGCCTCCTCCATGAGCCGCACCTCCTCGTCGCTGAGGCGGACCTCCAGGCATTTCACCGTGTCCGCCACGCTGGCCTCCCGCCGCATGCCCACCAGCAGACTCATGCGGCCGTACTGGGTCAGGGCCCAGGCCTCCACCAGGGCGGAAAAGCTGCAGCCGTGGGCCCGGCACAGGGGCTCCCAGGCGGCGAAGGCCCGGCGCAGCCCCTCCTGCTTCTCCGGCTCCACCCAGGGGATGCGGGAGCGGATGTCGGTGGGGGCGAACCGGCGCTCCATAAAGGCCGGGGAGGTCAGGAACCCCTCCTCCAGCACGCCGTAGGTCTGGAACACCGTGTTGTACTTTTCCGCGGCGGGGAAGTAGTCCCGGCCGTGGAAGGGGGAGAGGATGCTGAAGAACTCCTGGACCACGGACACGCCGTCGGAGTTCCGGGCGGCGCTGGCCTTGTACTCATCCAGATCCGCCGGCTGGCTGTTGGACAGGCCGTAGGTGCGGATCTTGCCCTCCCGGATCAGATCCTCCAGGGCGCCCACCGTCTCGTCCACGGGGAAGGACTTGCACACGTAGTGAACGATGACGGAGTCCAGATAGTCGGTGCCCATCCGCCGCAGGGAGTCCTCCACGTCCCGCTTCACGGCGGCGGCACGGGTGTCGTTGTTGACGGTGTAGCCGTCCCGGGAGTAGTGGAAGTTGCCGCCCTCGCCCCGCCAGTTGAGGGAGCACTTGGTCTGCAGGATGAAATCCTGCCGCCGGCCCTTCAGGGCGGCGCCCAGCAGCTCCTCGCTGGCTCCGGTGCCGTACACCGGCGCGGTGTCGATGTAGTTGACGCCGTGGTCCCGGCAGGCGTCCAGCAGGCGGGCCGCCTCGGCCGGCGTGGAGTCCCGGTCGGACCACACGCTGCCGCCGCCCAGCCCCCAGGTGCCCAGGGCCACCACGGATACGTCTATGTCGGTATTGCCCAGCTTCATGTACTTCATAATGTTATGTAAACCTCTTTCGTTTTACTCCTGCCGACGCCCTGGCCCTCACTCCAGAGCGTCCCGGTAGAACTCCTCCAGCTGCTCCCCGGTGTCGCAGGCGCACAGGTACATATAGTTGCCCATGGCGCCGGACAGGGCGTCGGGCACGTGGCCCTCCTGGCGGATCCGGTCTCCCCAGCGCTCCAGCAGCTCAATGTGGCTGAGCCGGAAGGGACGGCCGTCCCGCCGGCCGGCATAGGCGCAGTAGCAGGGGTGGGAGGATCTGAGCTCCGTCCCGTCCTGCACCACCATGTCCGCCCAGATCTGATACACGTCGGTGCTCCGGGCGTAGTTCATCATGTCGGGGCTGACGCCGCCGCTGGGCCGCATGTTCACCTCCAGGGCCACCACGTCGCCCTTTTTGCCGATGTGCTGATCCTCCGACAGGCGGAAGAACTCGAAGTGGATGAACCGGCTGCGGACGTCGAAGGCCCTGGCCGCGGCCCGCCCGGCGGTCCGGATGTCCTCCGGCAGCTCCTTGCGGATGTAGAAGGCGCAGTTGCCGTTGTCGTTGACGATGTCCATGATGGAGATGGGGCTCACGTTCCCCGCCTCGAACAGGGGCTCGCCCCTGCTGTTGTAGATGGCGTCATAGGTCTCCACCTGGCCGTGGATGAACTCCTCCATGATGTAGGGGACGGAGCGGTCGTACTCGGCCAGGAACTTCTCCAGATCCGCCTGGGACTTGAGCTTATAGGTGGCGGCTGCGCCCACACCGTTGTCGGGCTTCACCACCACCGGCCAGCCCACCTCCCGCAGGAAAGCCCGGCACCCGGCCTCGTCGTCCACCAGGTGGTAGCGGGCCACGGGGATCCCCGCCTGCTGATAGTACTTCTTCATGCCGGACTTGAAGCGGATGCGGGGGATGTCCTCGTTGTGGAAGCCCGTGGGGATGTTGAAGTCGGTCCGCAGCCGGGCGTCCTGCTCCAGCCAGTACTCGTTGTTGGACTCCAGGAAGTCCACCCGCCCGTACCGGAAGATGAAGAAGGCCACCGCCCGGTACACCTGGTCGTAGTCCTCCAGGCTGTCCACCCGGTAGTACTCGGTCAGACACTCCCGCAGCTGGGGCAGCAGCTCGTCGTAGGGCGCGTCGCCGATGCCCAGCACGTTGGCGCCCCGTCTGCGCAGGGCCCGGCAGAAGAGCCAGTAGTTCTGGGGAAAGTTGGGGGAGATAAAGATCACGTTTTTCATATAGCTCGTTCTCCTTTACAAGAGGTGGGGGAGGAAATAGGGGACCTCCCGCTTCCACCAGGGCCAGTCGTGGCTCACGTCGTAGCCCCAGTAGTCCACCCAGGCGGGGATGCCCTTCTGATGGAGGATGTATTCCAGATCCCGGGTGTAGTGGGGCTCCTCCCAGGGCCCCTGCCCCACGCAGAACACGGCCTTGTTCTGCCGGTACAGTCCCAGATAGGGGTGATCCCAGGGCATGTTGGCCAGATAGTCCACCGGGGAGTTGAGATACACGGTGCCGTCCATGTAGTCCCCGAAGCCGTAGGACGCCGTGTACACGCCGGACAGGCACAGCACCGCGTCGAAGGTCTCCGGGAAGCGGAAATAGAGGTTGGCGGCGTGGAGGGAGCCCAGGCTGGCGCCGTAGGCCAGGATGCCCTGTTCCCCGCGGCACTCCCGGATGTAGCCCGCCGCGTCGTAGGCCAGATAGCGCATCCAGGCCTCGTGGCGCTCGGCCCGCCGGGCGGGATCCGCCCCGGTGGCCGACCAGGTCTCCATGTCCACGGTGTCCACGCAGAAGACGGTCACCAGCCCCTCGTCGATAAAGGGGGCGAAGGCGTCGATGAGGCCGAAGTTCTCAAAGTCGAAGAACCGGCCCTCCTGGCAGGGGATGAACAGGACGGGCTTGCCGCCGTGACCGTAGGATTTGATCTCCATCTCCCGGCTCAGATCGTCGCTGAACCAGCGGTCATAGCGCGTTACCAAGGGTCATTCCTCCTCTCCGAAAAGCAGGGTGGGGATGGCGAAGGGCAGCTGCCGCTCCCAGCTGGCCTCGCAGTGGTCGCCTCCGGGCACGATCCGGGAGGTGAGCAGTGCGCCCCGCTGAAGCAGCGCCCGGTTCACCGCCCGCCACCGCCCCGGCAGCCGCCGGTGCCAGGCCAGTTCCTTCTCGCCGAAATCCATGTAGATCACCGTGTCGGGCGCCATGTGTCCGCCCCGGAGCATGGCGTCCATGCCGGGCACGCCGAAGCCGATGGAGGGGGACAGCGCCGCCGCCCGGGAAAAAACGTCGTTGTAGGCCGTGATGGCGTACAGGCTCATCAGCCCGCCCATGGAGCTGCCGCCGATGAAGGTGTGGGCCCGGTCCGGCAGGGTGGGGTAGTTCTCGTCCACGAAGGGCTTGAACACCCGGGTGTACCAGTCCATGGTGACCTTTCCGTATCCCCGGATCTCCCCGCCGAACATCCTGTGGGAGAAGTCGTAGGGTGCGTACTCCCGGATGCGCCCGGCGGGCTCGTGGTGGTTGCACTCCACCGCCGCCACGATCAGCGGCGCGCCGGCGGCCTCCAGATATTCCGCCATGCCCCAGCTTTTGCCGTAGGTGGCGTCCTCGTCGAAGAACACGTTGTGTCCGTCGAACATATACAGCGCCGGATAGCGGCGCTCCGGCTCCTCCGGATCCTCCTCCGGCACGTAGACGTAGTAGGTGCGCTCCTCCTCGCCCTCGGCGGCGGGGAAGAGGATGGTGCCTGTATCGATCATGGCAGACCTCCGGGTTCAGATTTCGTCCATAAAAAGATTAACACAGTAAAGCACAAAAAGCAAGTGCGCCTTGTCCCGGCGCGGGCGGCAAGTATACATAACGCATATCCTGATGCCGGATACGGCAGGAGAGATCCCTGACGGAGGGGGTGGTAGACATAAAAAAATATTATGTCTATCTATCGGGGCAAGGCCGCTGCGGGAAAACGGGTGACAAGGAGGAGTATCTTGTGGTACAATAAAAGCAGAACGACAGGGGAGGGATGGGTATGACCGCTGATCTGTATGATATCTACCGCGCCTATGCGGAAAAGGAGACGCCGGACGGGCTTCTGGACAGGATAAGAGAGCACTTCGTCTCCTGCGGACGGGCCTTCCGGGAAGGACTGATGTCGGACGAGGAATTCTGGGCGGCGACCTATTATGACCGGACAATGTATGTGGATCTCTGGGAGATGAAGGATGTCCGGGTAGATGAGAAGAGCCTGAACCGCAACCGGAACGTGACAGAGTCCTTTGCGGAATGGAAGAAAACGGGAAAGGCGGAGCGCAGGCCCTGGATGGGTCAGTGTATCGGCAGCTCCCGGGACCTGGACGAGGCGGTGCAGTGGTTCTTTTCTGTCATCGACGCCTGCAAGGTCCCCTTCAGTGAGTTTGAGAACATCCCGCCGGAGGAGGCAAAGGCGTTCCCGCAGATCTATCTGACCTGGCGGAGAGGGGATGAGGACCGCCTGGTGCGCAGCTGCCTGTTCCTCACCTGCTACGACTACGGCAAGCTGCTGCATCATCCGTCGCCGGAGGGACATTCGTTCACTCTCCACCTGGAGGGCGGACTGTCCATGGAGTTCACCGTGGGAGAGGTCATGCTGGAAAAGGGGAATGCCCGGCGGTATAACGCAACCGGCACCATTACGGACTACGTGGCCGAGCCCGGGCCGCTGGAGATCCGGCTGGATCAGAAGGGCTTCATGGAGATCACCATCCGGACCTTCGATCTTCCCCCCTGGAAAAGGATCATCATGGCGGAGCCCGGCGTCATCCCCCATCCCAAATGGGCGGATTTCGAGGTGGCCCGGTTGGCAAGATGCCTGCGGATCGACGCGGAATACAAGATCCTGCGGCTGCCCTACATGCTGGGCTCCGACAGCGGCGCGCCGCTGCCCCGGAGCAGGGGGAGCATGACCCACCGGCAGGAGGGAAAGATCATCTATCTCTTTAACGGAGAGGGCCGGGAGTAAAGCAGGGACCGCACGCGCCGCAGGACCCGAAACGGAAACAAAGAAGGACCCGGGGATCGCTCCCCGGGTCCTTCTTTGTTTGTTGGCGATCTCTCTGAAAACCCGCCCCCTTACGGCTTGGGCCGGCTTTTTTTCACAACGATCCGGATCAGCATCACCAGGGCCAGCAGACCCATGGCGATGAGGAAGATCATCTCGTTGTGGGGGTACTGGTCCGTGTATTTGGCGTGATGGGCGAGGACCAGACTGGCGATGCCGGCGATAATGGCGGAGAGGCTGCTCCAATCGTCCGAAAAGCTGTATACGGCCAAAGACACCGTGGCGACGGTGCAGACGACGAGAAGGGCGAGGGAGAGCACGACGATCCCGGTGCCCGCGCCTGAGACCACGCATGTCTTGGCCCAGTGGAAGACGGCGGCGCTGACTGCCGCGCCGGCAAGCGCCAGCAGTTCCCGCTTCGTGTTCCGCGCCGCTTTCATCCGCTGGATCCGCGCCGTTCTCTCTTTGGCCGCTTTCTGTTCTTTTTTCTCCTTCAGGACCTTGAGAAGCTCCGGGGCCTTGTCGTCTCCCATCTCCACGGCTTTCTCGTAGCACCGGATGGCTTCTTCGGCGTTCTGCCTGACGCCCCAGCCGTTTTCGTAGCAGAGACCAAGACGCCGCTGGGCCCCTGCGTGTCCCTTTTCCGCGGCCCTCCGGAAATAATCGACGGCGGCTTCCTTGTCCTCGCTGCAGCCCTGGCCCAGGATGCAGCAAAGGCCCATGTTGAACAGGGCCTCGGGCACGCCCTGCTTGGCGGCCTTCCGGAACCAGGTCATGGAGAGGTAGTCGCTCTTCGCGACGCCCCAGCCGTTCTCATAGCAATGCCCCATCATGCACTGGGCCTTGGCGTCGCCCTGCTCGGCGGCCTTGAGGAACCATTTCGCAGCCTGCGCCTCGTCCTTCTCCACGCCGTTCTTGCCCACCAGGTAGAAGGAGCCCAGCAGCCCCTGGGCGTGCGCGTCTCCGCTCTCCGCCATGGCCCGGAGCCCGTCCACGCCGGAGCTGTTGACGCCGCCGGAGCTGTTGACGCCGCCGGAGCTGTTGACGCCGCCGGACTTGTCGGGACCGGCGCCGTCCCTGTTGTTCTTGTACTCGCTGAAATCTCTCATATCCGCACCTTATTGTCACCGGCGCCCCTTACGGCTTTGGCCGCTGTTTTTTGACGATGATCACGATGGCCATGATCGCGGTGATCACCGCCGCGGCGAGGAGCGCGTACCACTTGACCTGGGGGTACGCTCCCGGATATCCGTTCAGAATGACAGCCACGAGACCGGCCAGGAAGCCCGCGATGCCGCCGGGGATCCCCAGGGACTCCGAGAAGCTGCCCAGGAACAGGGCCACCGCCACGGCGGCGGCGATGACGGACACGGCGATGGCCGCCATCTTCAGCAGGGTGAATAACAGGCCGTTATGGCTGCCGGCCAGGATCCACGTCTGCGCCAGCAGAGCGGCGACGCAGAGGACGGCGGCGATGATGGCGCCGGTTTCCATGGAGGTGTCCCTGGCCTCCAGCAGCTCCCGGACGCGCTGCGCCTCGGCCGCCTTGGCGGCCTCCTGCTTTTTGCGGGCCGCGGCCTCCTGCTTTTTGCGGGCCTTCTCCAGGAGCTCCGGGGCGTCTTCGTCCCCGTGCTGCATGGCCTTCTCCAGCCACTCGATGGCCCTGGGCAGATCCTTGTTCACGCCGATGCCGTCCGCCAGCATCACGCCGTAGAGCCGCATGGACTCGGGGTTATCCTGGTCGGCGGCCTTCCGGATCAGCTGGGTCGCCTTCTCCAGGTTCTTGGGAACACCCTTTCCCTCCAGGTAGCAGCAGGCCAGATGATGCTGTCCCTGGGGATCGCCCTGGTCGGCGGCCTTCCGGATCCAGTATACCGCCTGCTTGGCATCCGCCGCCAGGCCCATGCCCTCCTTGTACAGGAGTCCCAGCATGAGCTGTCCTTCGGGATCGCCCTGCTCGGCGGCCTTCCGGGCCCAGTAGGGCATCTGGGAGACGTCTTTCTCCACGCCGGTCCCGTTGTAGTAGCAGCGGGCCAGCTTGACCTGGGCCTTGGCGTGGCCCTGGTCGGCGGCCTTGCGGAACCAGTATGCCGCCTGCTGGGGATCCTGCCCTGCGGGGGGAAAGCCGGACTCATAGAATTCGCCCAGGCGGAACTGGGCCTCCGCGTCGCCGTTTTCCGCGTCCTGCTTGGTCTTGTTGAACCAGTCCACGAGCTTTCGCGCCAGATTGGCCGCGACGGTTTCGTTGGAGGAGTTGCTCTCCGGTCCCGCTCCCCGGTTCTTGTACTCGTTGAAATCTCTCATAGCTGCACTTCGTTTTCGCCTCCGCCGGACTTGCTGCCGGCGCCGGGCTGGTCGGGGCCGTCGGCCCTGCTGTTCCTGTACTCGTTGAAATCTCCGGCGGATCGTCGCCTCCGCCCGCCTGCCGCCTCACGCCCCCTCACAGGGCGTAGATGCGGGCGTAGATGCTCCGCAGCAGCTTCTTGCACAGCTCCGCCACGTGCTGATCCTGCAGGGAGGCGGTCCCCGCCGGCTGGAGCTGCCCGCTGTAGAGGTAGTGGGCGTAGCCGTCCCGGGCGTCCTTCAGGGTGGAGAAGAGATTGGAGAAGGCGGTCTGGGCGGCGGAGCGCCGGCTGTGATTGGGATCGTTCAGATCGGCGTTCAGGGCCTCCTGGAAATACGGGGCGAAGCGGGAGGCGAACCCTATGATCAGGTTGGCGTGGTCGCTGAGACTGATGGGATCCAGCAGCCAGGTCTCGGACCGGGGCGAGCTGTTGTACGCCTTGGTGAGGAAGACGATGGGGGCGGAGATCTGGATCCTTCCCACGGGCCCGGAGAGCAGATACGCGGCCTTCTGCCTGATCCTTGTCTTCCCGCCGTCCGGATAGAAGACGAACTCGTAATACTGTCCCGCGTCGTTGTTCTTCCCGTCGCCCCGGGAGACGCACTTGCCAAGAAGGACCTCGGCGTTCCAGTCCCTGCCGGGATAATCGGGGGCCAGGACGTCCCGGGTGATCTTCCGCAGGACGCCCACCAGGCCGCCCAGCAGCACCCGGGGATCGTAGATGCCCGGCACCGTGATGTCGTTGAGCTCCGTTTTGTCCAGATGGTTTCTGAACAGGTAGTCCACGAAGACGGGGGAGACGGTCATGTAGGGGTACCGGTAGTCGTCCGCAGGCAGCGGATCGCCCGGCAGGCGGTAGTTCTCCACGTAGCCCAGGGCCCGGAACCGCTCCACCGTCTCGCCGTCGTCGGCTGTGGGGTTGAAGTAGCAGCGTACGATGCTGGAGAAGCTGTGCATGGCGGTCTTCTCCTCCCGGGCCATCAGGTAGACGATGTCCCGGAACTGGGAGTTGAAGGACTCCCGGCAGCGGCGCAGGGCCTCCGCCACGTCGTCGCCCGAGATCAGCAGCCGCTGGGCCGCCAGGGCCAGGAGCTTGGGATAGCGGCCGCAGTGCCTGCGGATCAGCATCCGCTCCGTCCGGTCCAGATCCCGGCCGCAGATGTTCTCCCGCAGATAGTCGTAGTAGGCGTCCATATCCTTGAGATTGAAGGAGGGGATCGTCTCCGACACGAAGGGGTTGAGCCGCTGCTCAAAGGAAAGCAGCATGCTGCCCAGCGCCGGCCGGGAGGCGATCACGCAGATCACCCGGCCGGACAGGGCCTCGTCCAGCAGGAGCTTCCGGACGAAGGCGCTGTACTGGGCCTCCGTCCAGGGGGCGGCGCCGCCGAAGACCATATCGAACTCATCCAGCAGCCATACCAGCGGCCGGTTTTCCGTCATGTGCAGCAGGACGGCGCGGAACCGGTTTAGGAGCGCCCCGTCGCTGCCGGTGGCCTTCGCGGCCTCCAGATCCTCCGCCGACGCCTCCGGAAAGGCTTCCGTCAGATCCGACAGGAAGTCCCGCAGGGCGTCCTGAAAGGGGCGGCCGTATACGTAGGTCTGCACCACCCGCGGGCCGTCCGGCAGGGCGCTCAGCCGCCTGCCCAGCTCCTTGAGGATCTGGGTCTTCCCGATCTGGGGCAGGCCGTTGATGGCCACGTGCTGCTTTTTCCGGAGGATCCGCTCCTCCAGACCGGCCAGGATCTCCTCCCGGCCGATGAAATCCAGGATAGAGGCCTTCTTCATGTCAGCCTCCGATCTCCTCCGCCACCGTGAAGATGTTGCTCAGCGCCGAGCCCATGGCCGGCACGTGGGCGAACAGATCGATATGGCGGTCGGACACGGTGACGCAGGAGAAGGCGTCGGAGCTGTACAGCAGATTCCGCAGCCAGCCGAAATCCGGATCCGTCCAGCGCTCGCGGCACAGCTGGAAGTTTTCCAGCAGCAGGCACACGCATTTTTCCTCCCGGGAAAGGCGCCGGTCCAGGCTGTCCGTCAGCCTCTGCAGGGCGGAGAGGGACATATCCGGCTGCTCCGCCTTCTCCTGGCCCAGGGCCAGGCAAAGGGTGCGGAGGAGAGCGCCGAAATCGGCGCAGTCCGCCAGATCCACCCGGAGCAGGCGGTTGTCGTCGTCCGCCGCCTCCGCCAGGCGCGCGCCCAGCCGGTCGGCAAAGCGGCGCCGGGCCGCCTCGTCCGCGGAATAGTAGTTGCTCAGGAGCTTGATCCCCATGGAGAAGAACTCCAGCACGTCGTTGATCTGATCCATATGATTGTCCTCCATATATCGGCAGAATTATCGGGAGAGGTACAGCAGGATGAAGCACAGGTCCACCGCGATGCGGTAGCACCGCTCGGAGTAGCCCACCCGCTCCAGCACCTTTCGGGTCTCCAACAGGGCCAGGAACCGCTCCTCGAAGGTCTCCGGCGTCATGACGGCGGCTTCGCCCTCCGTCAGCAGCTCCTTCAGCGTCTGCCGGTGGAAGGTGTGGGTATCTCCGTCCGCCACATGTATGATCCCCCGGAAGATGTTCCGGTAGTCCTCGAAAACGTGTTCGTTCTCCAGCAGGGAGACGGTTTTCTGGTCGGACACGTCCGCGCTGTTTTCATCCTCGTTGAAGGGGTTCCACAGGAAGTCGAACCGGTGCTTTTTCCCCAGCTCGTTCATACCCGCGGCGACCTGGCGGAGCGTCCGGTCGATCCAGCGGTTTGTAAAGACCAGGTTCTCGTCCCAATCCCTGCCGGCCTCGGCCTGTTTGTCCGCGTCCTCCGTGGCCGTCTTGATCAGATCCGAGCAGAACTCCTGCAGCAGGAACATATTGCCCCGGGTCAGATCATAGAGCCGGCTCAGCGCGGCGTCGGAGGCGCCGGAGCCCTCCGCTCCGAACCGCTCCTCGCCGATGACGAACCGGGCGAAATCCCGGACCCGGGCCTCGTCCAGATACTGGAGGTTTACGATCTTGGGCATTTTCTGGATGGTGTTGCCGTCCAGCAGCCCCAGCATCCGGGAGGTGAACTCGCCGCCCACCGCCACGGTCAGCAGCTTCCACTCGTCCGAGATCAGGAAGGTGACCAGCTCCTTCAGGTCGCTCCGGGCGGCTTTTCCGGCCCGCATGTCGGCGTAGAGATGGGTGAACTCGTCCAGCAGCAGCACCACGCGCACGCCGGGATGGGCGCTCATCCACCGGCTCAGCAGCCGGCGGCACTCGCTGAACTCTATGACCTTGTCCATCTCGTCCTCCGGCAGCAGCCGGATGTCCGCGGCGGCGCAGACGTTCAGGAGGGCCTGGGCAAAGGCCCGGCTGAAGGTGGAGACGGCCTTGCCCTCCCGGTTGACGAAGGGCATGTTCATGCTGAGCACCACGGCCTGGGGATCGATCTCCCGGATCCGGTTGCCGATACGATTCAGCACGGTGGATTTGCCCACGCGCCACTGTCCCTGGAGGATCACCATCTGGGCCTCGTCCGCCAGTGTGTCGGGGAAGGCCGGGTCGCGGAAGGCGTCTGTCACGGCCTCCACGTCCCGGTACCGGTTGCGGAGGATACGCCTCAAGGCCGGGATCTGGGGGCTGTCGGGATCCTCCTTGCTCAGATCCCGGATATATCGTTCGATATGACTGTCGAATTTCGCGTGGAACAGGCCCGCCCGCCGCTGGGAGAGGGGCGGGAGCTCCCGGGGCCGGGAGAAGGTCAGCTCCGTCCAGTCGACCCGGCTGCTGTTGCGCCCCACCGCGTCGTCGGCCCTGTAGTTGCCGGAGGTATCCCAGGCCCAGCCGTAGACCATTGAGGCGGTCAGCGTCCAGCTGTCCGCCGCCGGATCCTTGGGTCGGATCAGGAAATCGACGCCCGCCTCCGCCCGTCCGGCGGGGATGGACTTGAGGATGAACGCGATGGAGCCGCTGACGCTCACGTCCACCGAGGACCGCTCGGTGGAGGGGGAGTCGCCCCTCTCGTCGTTGGGCAGGATCTCATAGTCGTCGGAGAACAGGATCCGCACCGAGACGTTCTCCGCGTTCTGCCGCATGGGAGCGGCATCCGGAACGGCGATGGACAGGCGCAGATGCAGCAGCTCGCCCCGCACCCCGATGACGTCGCAGCCGTTGAAGGTGAGAACGGGCCGCGAGTAATCGGCGTACTTTTTCATGGCGAAGATCAGTCGTCCGACGGCCTGCGACATGACGGGCGCGTACAGATACTGGTACAGGCAGGTCTCCTGGTACAGATTCACCTGCTTCTTGGCCGCCTGGGCCCTCTCGAAGGAGGCCTTTCGCCGGGGAAAGATATCGTATTCGGAGGTGTCGTGCATGCGCTCCAGCATGGTGTGGAACCGGTCGTTCACCCGGCTCCGGTTGGGTACCACAAGTCTGGCGCGGGGGTCCGCCAACCGCCTGTCCAGCTCCTCCTCATACTGCCCGGGCTCGTAATTGGCGGTGAAGAGGTCCCGGAAGGCGTTGCACTGCTCCACGGCCTGCCGCAGCAGGTCCTCCAGGGTCCCGGCGGAGGAGGGCTCCTGGACCAGCCGCTCCAGGCTGGCCTGGTAGCGGGCGCGGAACCCGGTGTCCATATTGCGGAGGAGCTCGTCCATGGTCTTCCGCCCCGCGTCCGGATCCACCAGCTCCCGGAACTTATCGCCGCTGTCGGCCCTCTCGAAGGGCATGGGGACGAAGAGCATCATGATGCCCGCCGTCATGGCGTCGTAGAAGCTGTCGCTTACGTCGGCGCGGACGATGGCGAGGGTGACCTCCTGCAGCGTCCGCAGTCTGGACAGGAAGGCAAGGCGCGGATTCAGCTGGTAGGCCAGGGAGGCCACGAACCAGGTATAGGCGTTCTGGGATCTGGGATCCACCCGCAGGGACAGCATGTAGAGGAACCGGGCCCACTCCTGCTGCTCGGCGGAGCGCCCCTGGGACCGGATGCGGCCGATGGTGTTCAGCGCGGGGGAGAGGACGGCCCTCAGCTTGGCCCGGTCGTCCCAGCCGCTGGTGTGGTCCCAGATCATGAAGCGGAGCTTGGCCGCCGCGGCCAGGCGGAGTCCCTCCAGGCCGGTGCCGCTGCTGCTGTCCAGCAGCTCCCGGGCGGCGTTCACATTGTCCGCCCGCAGCGTGCTGAAATCCACGGCCTCTCTGCCGAAGCTGGCCAGGTCCGTGCGGCTGAAGGCCCGGTTCAGCAGGAAGGCTCCCCCCTGCACAGGGGGATCGTCGGTGCAGAGCACCAGGGAGACGGCGTTCTGATCCGGCCGGAAACGGAATCCGGCCAGCGCGGGGTAGCGGAAGGAGCGCAGGACCTCCATGGAGTCGGGCTCGATGCCGTTGCCTTCCAGGGGGGTGTAGCGCACCAGGAAACGATGGATGTTCACGGTATCCCTTCTGGACGAGAGCATGATCTCCAGGGGGATGCTCTCCCCGCCCAGCTCTCCCACGGAGCTCATGGGGACCGTATAGGCTGCCTTCCGGCCGGTATCCGCCTTTCCGAAGGCCAGGTCCATGGGGATCTTCCGGCTGTTGTGATAGGCGTTGCGGTAGATGGTCAGCGTGTCGTCGCCGGGGTTGCGCCAGGCGATGGCGTACTCCATCCCCGCGGGCAGCGGATCCAGCGGAAGGCAGCGGAGGGTCTTCACGCCCTCCGGCACGAAGCGGACATAGCTCTCCACCCACTCCATCTCTCTCCGGTCGCCCGGCGCCCGGCGCCATGCCCTGTGCATACGCACCTGGTAGACCGCGCCGTTATCCCACGGGAACCACAGGTCCCGTCCGCCTTCCTCGCCGCACAGGACCTTGGGGTCCTGCCCGAAGCGGTAGACGTATTCGCCGTTGACCTGGGCGGCGCCGGCGTAGCGCTCGTCGGTCTCCTCCTCCATGCACATGACGTCCTTGGCGGCGAAGACCCCGGCGGCCGTTTTGACCGGCCGGAAGCACACGGCCGCCCCGACCCTCAGGCGGGAAACGTCCCGGTCCCAGTCGCTGCGCAGATCGACCATCCGGAAGCGGAACCTGCCGTCGACGACGCCGCCCTCCCCGGTGAGGGAGGTGATGTGGCCGAAGGACAGCAGCTCCGCCAGATCGAAGAAGTCGACGCGGCGGCTCTCTTTTTCAAAGCAGGTGGCCACGGAGATCCCGCCGCCGGACACGTCCTCCAGCCGTCCGCATACGGACTCGCCGTCTCTGAGGGAGGCGAAGACGGTTTTTCCCAGCAGCTCCCTGGCCATGGACTCCAAAAGCCCGGATTGCCGGGCGGCGATGAGCCGCCCGCCTGCCGGGATCAGCACCTGGCCGGGCTCCGGCTTGGGGGCCGCGCCCTCCGGCAGAAGGCGCAGCTCGGAGTAATACTGCTTCGGGAAGCTGATCATCTCCCCGTTCTTCCCCGTCAGGGGGATGACGCACCGGGCGGGAGGAGCCTTGCCGGCCTCCCTCGCCGCCTGCTGATCCGCGGTATAGCGGACCAGATAGACCTCGTCCGTACGGAAGGAGTGCTCTCCTCTGTTCCAGTAGAAGGCCTCGCGATTGACGACCGTCCCGTTCTGGATGCACTCTCCGATGAAGGCTCCGTTTTCACTGATGTAGTACAGCAGGCCGATCCGCTCCCCGGCGTCAAGGCCCGCGTTCATCTCCCGGGAGCCGGCCTCCGTCTGCCGCTTCAGGAGCCGAATCTCCCGCACGGCGTCATAGGAGATCAGCTCCGGAGCCGGCTGTAAAGGAGATCCCATTTCCAGGACGAACCCGTCGTCCAGCACCGCCAGCACCGTGCCCTCCCGCTTGGCGCCGTCTTCGGTGATGCAATCCACCAGCCGTCCGGCCCTGAGATCCTGATGGCGGACGCGGCGCAGACGCAGGTCGCGGGCCAGGATCGTACCGCTCTGTCCCTCGTACTCCAGGATCGCGTCCGCCTCGCAGAGGACTCTCGCGTTCCGGAGGCGGTTCAGGATCTCCGCCGCGCCGGGCTCGTCGGGGGGGAAGCGGTAGGCGCCCCGTCCGTGGATCAGGCTGCGGAACAGATAGTTCCCGTCCTTGTCCGGCGGACCGGCGCATACGCCGATGATCCGCAGCTGGGCCACTTGCTCCGGCCGGAGGGGGGCGCCGTCCAGGCAGAGGACGCCGCCGGCGTCCGGGGCCAGAAATCCCTCCGCGCCGGTGCCGTCCGCGTACCGGACCGCCACCCTGTGGCCCCAATAGAGGAGCGTGCCGCCGTATTGCTTGTCGATCACAGGAAACACCTCTTCCCATGTACTGTCAATTTCACTTTATTATATTAAATATTTACTTTGATTGCAAGTTTTTTCGCCTGCGGAGCAGGGGGGAAAGGAAGGGCCCGGCGGCCGGAAAACGGCGCGGAATGGGGAAAGGGGGGACCGGGTGGGAAAATAGTTGCGCAAAGTGGGAGAAAGTGGCATACTGTGGAGTGAAAGGGAAGAAAAGGGAAGAAAACGGGCCCGCCCGGCGGGAAAAAGGAGAAAACGCCATGCGAGTGATCGACCTGACCCACGTGATCGAGGAGAATATGCCGGTCTATCCCGGCACGGAGCCGCCGTCGCTGAAAACCGCCACCACCTGCGAGCGGGACGGCTTCCGGGAGACCCTCATCACCATGTACAGCCACACCGGCACCCATATGGACCCGCCGGCCCACCTGTTCCCCGGCCGGCCCACCCTGGATCAGCTGCCGCCCGAGCAGTTCATCGGCCTGGCTCTGGTGGTGGACTGCTCCGGCCTGGGGGAGGGGGAGCCCATCACCATGGACCTGCTCCGGCGGTACGGGGAGGACGCGGACCGGGCGGACTTCCTGCTCTTCCGCACGGGCTGGGACGCCCGCTGGGGCGACGCGTCCTATTTCGGCGACTTCCCCTGCATCGACGACCAGGTGCTGGACCACGTCCTGGCCGGCGGCTACAAGGGCATCGGCTTCGACGTCATCAGCGTGGATCCCATCGCCGACGCCGCGCTGACCCGCCATAAAAAGCTCTTCCGGGAGAAAAATATCGTCAACATCGAGAACCTCTGCAGCCTGGACAAGTGCGGCCCCGGCCTGTTCCACTTCAGCTGCTTCCCCCTGCGGATCCGGGACTGCGACGGATCTCCCGTCCGGGCCGTGGCCTGGTTTGACGATTGACCGCAGTATATGTAAAGTGATATCAGTTTACAGAAAGACGACCCCGCGGGGAGAGGAGAGGTAAGGATGAGCTGGTTCCGCAGAGAGAAAACGACGCCCTACGACCCGGAGAAGCAGCAGCCCGCCGTCCGCCGGAGCTATTGCACCCGGGAGATGTCGCTGGGCTTCATCGACCGCTCCACCGGCGTGTTCCGCGAGTACGCCGCGGCCAACTCCCGGCGGGAGCTGGAGGCCTTCTGCCGGCAGTACGGCGTCCGCCCCGAGGACCTGAAGACCATCTATTGAGCGCCCCCGGCGGGCGGAGAGATCCCCATGAGAGTACGAAAATACCGGACTGCTGCGCCGCAGCAGTCCGGTATTCTGTCGTTTCGTTTCTCGGGCGAGGCGCCCGGTTTTTTCACGGCTCCAGGATCTCGAACAGATCGCTGCAGCCGGCAAAGGCGTGCCGCCCCACGTCCGCCTGACCCTCGGCCATCCAGACGTTGCACAGCTCCCGGCAGTCGGCGAAGGCGCAGTCTCCGATCCGTTCCACGGCGGCCGGGATCTCCACGCTGACGAGACTCCCGCAGCGGAGGAAGGCCCCGCGGCCCACGCGCCGAAGACCCTCCGGCAGCGCGACGGATCTGAGGGCGCGGCAGTCGGCGAAGGCGTAGTCGCCGATAGTCCCTGCTCCGGCGGGAACTGTAAAGCGTTCAAGATTTACACATCCGGAGAAGAGTCGGCTGCCGATCTCCTCCAGCGCGTCCGGGAGACGGGCCCAGGCGAGCCTTTCGCAGCCCCGGAACGCCCCCTCGCCGATCCGCTCCACGCTCTCCGGCACCGTGACGCCGCCCAGGAAGCGGCAGTCGGCGAAGGCGCAGTCGCCGATGCTCCTGACGCTGTCCGGGATCATCACGCTGGTGAGGCGC
>JAEEGL014010387.1_pt1 | contig 21467 bp, 26 predicted proteins | sample 9134231 | NCBI WGS metagenome assembly JAEEGL01 (sample SAMN16246548, study PRJNA631951) | gut metagenome | biome: gut microbiome; feature: rumen; material: fiber-attached | host: Bos | place: Iran: Karaj | collected 2018-10
AGAAGGAGGTGTCATAGATGGAATTATCGAATTTACAGCCTGCAGAGGGCTCTAAGCATAGTGATAATTTTAGAAGAGGACGCGGACACGGCTCGGGAAACGGTAAGACTGCCGGTAAGGGTCATAAGGGTCAGAAGGCTCGTTCGGGCGCACCCAGAATAGGTTTTGAGGGTGGTCAGATGCCTTTATACAGAAGAATCCCCAAGAGAGGCTTCAAGAACAGAAATACCAAGGATATTGTTGCTATCAACATTTCAAGTCTTGAGAAGTTTGAAAACGACTCTACGGTTACCGTTGAATCTTTGGTGGAGAGTGGAATTATCAGCAATCCCAGAGATGGTGTTAAGATTCTTGGTAACGGTGAATTAACCAAGAAGCTTACGGTTCAGGTAAATGCGTTCAGCGCATCTGCAAAAGAAAAGATTGAAGCTCTTGGTGGAAATGCTGAGGTGATCTAATGTTTAAAACATTCCGCAATGCATTAAAGGTTCCTGAGATAAGGAAACGACTTATCTTTACCTTTTTAATGATGATCGTGATAAGGTTAGGATGCCAGCTTCCTGTTCCCGGAGTGGACAGAGAGTATTTTTCCAACTGGTTCGCGCAGCAGACGGGTGATTCATTTAATTTCATAGATGCTTTTACCGGTGGATCTTTCCTTAATATGTCGGTATTTGCTCTTAATATCACTCCGTATATTACAAGTTCCATTATTATGCAGCTCTTAACAATTGCAATTCCCAAGCTTGAGGAGATGCAGAAAGAGGGCGAGGACGGAAGAAAGAAGATAGCTTCAATAACCCGTTATGTAACTGTAGGACTTGCTCTTATAGAGTCAACAGCCATGGCTATCGGCTTTGGTAATCAGGGATTGCTGGAGAAATTTAATTTCTTAAGTGTATTTACTGTAATATGTGCTCTTACGGCAGGTTCCGCATTCCTTATGTGGATCGGTGAGCAGATAACAGAGAGTGGACTTGGAAACGGTATTTCAATAGTGCTCATTATAAACATTATTTCCAGGATACCTCAGGATTTTACTTCTCTTTATGCCCAGTTCATGAAGGATAAATCTTTTGCAAAGGCTTTTATAGCCGCAATAGTGATCATAGCTATCGTGTTGATCACCATAATCCTTACAGTTATCTTAAACGGTGGTGAGAGAAGGATACCTGTACAGTATGCAAAGAAGGTTCAGGGAAGAAAGACCTACGGCGGTCAGTCATCACATATTCCTTTAAAGGTAAACACCGGTGGTGTTATTCCCATCATCTTTGCTTCCAGCCTTATGCAGCTTCCGGTTGTTATATCATCTTTCGTATCGAGCAATCAGGCAGGAGCATGGGGTACATTCCTCAGGATAATGAGTTCCAGAAACTGGTTTAAGCCTGACAACTGGTTCTACTCAATAGGTGCTGTCATTTATATAGTACTGGTTATATTCTTTGCATATTTCTATACGTCGATAACCTTCAATCCGTTGGAGATTGCCGACAATATGAAGAAACAGGGTGGATTCGTACCGGGTATAAGACCGGGCAAGCCTACCAGTGAATATCTAACAAAAATACTTAATTATATTGTATTTATCGGAGCGGTCGGTCTTATTATTGTTGCCATGATACCGATATTCTGTAACGGTATGTTCGGAGCTGATGTTTCATTCGGCGGCACATCTCTGATCATTATTGTAGGTGTTGTTCTCGAAACAATGAAACAGGTAGAATCGATGATGCTCGTAAGGAATTACAAAGGATTTCTTGATAATTAGGAATTTATAAATACACACATAAGACAAGGTTTAACAGCCTTGTCTTTGGTGTGTTAAATATTAGGGAAGGGTTACACTTATGAAGATTATAATGCTTGGCGCACCGGGCGCAGGAAAAGGAACACAGGCTAAGATGATTGCCGAGAAATATGGTATACCCCATGTTTCCACGGGAGATATTTTCAGAGCCAATATTAAGAATCAGACAGAGCTTGGTATGGAAGCAAAGAAATATATGGATCAGGGGCTTCTTGTACCGGATGAGCTTACAGTTAAAATATTGCTTGACAGAGTGGCAAAGGACGACTGCAAAAACGGCTATGTACTGGATGGATTTCCAAGGACCATACCGCAGGCAGAAGTACTCGACAAAGCAGTAGAGGAGCTGAATGAGAGTATTGATTTTGCTATAAATGTTGATGTTAAAGACGAGAGTATAATAAAGAGAATGTCAGGAAGAAGGGCATGTCTTAAGTGCGGTGCCACATATCATATAGAACACATACCTCCGAAGCAGGAGGGTATCTGCGACAGCTGTGGTTCTGAACTGGTGCTTAGGGATGATGACAAGCCGGAGACGGTTAAGAAGCGTCTTTCGGTATACCATGAGCAGACGCAGCCGCTTATAGATTACTATAATAAGAAGGGAATTTTAAGAGAGGTGAACGGTTCGCAGGATATGAAGGATGTATTCAATGCGATAGTCACCATTCTGGACAGTGCGGTAAAGCATTGAAAAGGTGAGTAAGAAATGGCAGTAACAGTTAAATCGGAAAGAGAGATTGACCTCATGCGTGAGGCCGGAAAAAGGCTTGAGTACGTACATAATAAGATGGCAGAAATGATCAAACCGGGTGTATCAACCTGGGAGATCGATAAGTACGGGGAGAAGCTGATACGGGAACAGGATTGTACGCCCAACTTTCTTAATTATAACGGTTTTCCCGCATCGGTATGTGTTTCAGTTAATGAAGAAGTAGTTCACGGTATCCCCAGAAAAGACAGAATACTTAAGGATGGAGACATAGTAAGCCTTGACTGTGGGCTTATTTATAAGGGTTATCATTCCGATGCCGCAAGGACACATGCAGTTGGTAAAGTAAGTGATGAAATCCTTGAGCTCATGGAGGTAACTAAACAGAGCTTTTTCGAAGGTATAAAGAAAGCCACTGACGGAGCTTATCTGTTTGAGATCTCAAATGCCATCGATGATTTTATTACACCTCATGGTTATGGAATAGTAGAGGCACTTGTGGGTCACGGAATAGGAACAAAACTTCATGAGGATCCCCAGATACCGAATTTCAGACAGAGACGGAAAGGCCTTAAGCTAAGAGCCGGGATGACACTGGCCATAGAGCCGATGATCAATCTCGGTACCTATGAGGTTGAATGGCTGGATGATGACTGGACAGTTGTTACAGAAGACGGGAAGCCGTCAGCCCATTATGAAAATACGATACTGGTTACGACCGGCGAGCCGGAAATATTAACATTGAATCGCTGGTAGAGTGAAGATAAGTCCAAAAGGTTATTTGATTGAAAGATCAGGAGGAAATGAATGTCAAAGGCAGATGTAATTGAATTGGAAGGAACAGTGATTGAGAAGCTTCCCAATGCAATGTTCCGAGTTAAGCTTGAAAATGATCATGAAGTTCTTGCACATATAAGCGGTAAGCTTCGTATGAACTTTATCAGGATACTTCCGGGTGACAAGGTTACACTGGAAATGTCGCCGTATGATCTTTCAAAGGGACGGATAATCTGGAGAGATAAATAAATTGATTCTAAATCAACTTTTTATTGATATTTAACACTCTGTGTGTTAAAATATAAAACGGTCTTTTCGTGAGGACCAGGTTATTATTGGTACGTAGGCTGGGATACACAACAGAATCCATGCGATTTACAATGTGTTGCAGCAAACGGTTCACACGAAACTGATTCGTGAGCAAGGAAGGAGGTTTAACGTGAAGGTTAGATCATCAGTAAAACCGATTTGCGAGAAGTGCAAAATCATCAAGAGAAAGGGTAAGATCCGTGTGATCTGCGAGAACCCGAAGCATAAGCAGAGACAAGGCTGATCATAAAGAAATCACATATTGCTGGATGCTTTATGATGTTGTGCGAATGCTGAATCTCGTAACAAAATGCGGCTGAAACATCTGCTTACCCGGCACCGTCATGCGGGGTGAAGCGGAATCCTGACGAACAATTATCAGTCGGATGGCTGATGACATTTATTCGGCAGGCTCTCCGGAGTATTTCCCGGAGTCGAGATAGATAACCTGAATCAGTAATCCTTTGGGATTCAAAACGGGTCATCTACAATTGATACTGATGTGCATATTTAAACAGGAAATATAAATGCATATCGGAAAAGACCGTGTATATGATATGAGTATCTACATATTATATACAGGGTTGATCGGTTTAAGCCGGTCCAGTCAATCAGTAGTAACTGTCCAAAGCGAAATTGCAGAGACGGACAGGTACAGAAAAAACATTATTTGGAGGAAACAGAAATGGCTCGTATTTCAGGTGTTGATTTACCAAGAGACAAGCGTGTGGAGATAGGTCTTACCTATGTATATGGTATAGGAAGGCCGTCAGCCACAAAAATCTTAGCGGCTGCTAAGGTTAATCCGGATACCAGATGCCGTGATCTTACTGATGAAGAGGTTAAGAGGATCAGTGAGATAATTGAGGCAGATTATCAGGTAGAAGGTGATCTGAGACGTGAAGTTGCTATGAATATAAAGCGTCTTCAGGAAATAGGCTGCTACAGAGGAATCCGTCACAGGAAGGGACTTCCCGTACGTGGTCAGAAAACCAAGACGAATGCACGTACACGTAAGGGTCCCAAGAGGACAGTAGCCGGAAAGAAGAAGTAAACCGGATAGAAGCAGTTGTTAAATATCTTATTTAGAGAAGAAAGTAGGTTAGTTTAAATGGCAAAGAAGGTTGCAAAGAAAGTAACGAAGAAACGTGTCAAGAAAAACGTTGAACGAGGACAGGCACATATTCAGTCATCCTTTAATAATACTATAGTTACAATTACGGATGCTGAGGGTAATGCTTTATCATGGGCAAGTGCCGGTGGTCTGGGTTTTAGAGGTTCAAGGAAATCTACTCCGTATGCAGCACAGATGGCTGCAGAGACAGCTACCAAGGCAGCGCTGGTACATGGTCTTAAGACTGTAGATGTTATGGTTAAGGGTCCCGGATCGGGACGCGAGGCAGCTATCAGAGCACTCGCAGCTAACGGTCTTACCGTTATAAGCATCACTGATGTAACACCCGTTCCGCATAACGGATGTCGTCCACCCAAGCGCAGAAGAGTCTAGTGCAGCATAATAACTGTAGTTTTAGTCCAAAATTAGGAGGAAATAATAGATGGCAGTCAATAGAGTTCCTGTACTTAAGAGATGCAGATCACTCGGTCTTGAGCCGATGTATCTTGGTATCGATAAAAAGTCTAAGAGAACATTAATAAGATCTAACAGAAAGATGAGTGAATATGCTCTTCAGCTTCGTGAGAAGCAGAAGGCTAAGTTTATATATGGTGTTCTGGAGAAGCCTTTCAGAAATTATTATGAGAGAGCAGACAGAATGAAAGGTATGACCGGTGAGAACCTGATGGTTCTTCTGGAGAGAAGGCTTGACAATGTTATCTTCAGGATGGCATTCGCAAGAACAAGAAGAGAAGCAAGACAGATCGTAGACCATAAGCAGGTACTTGTAAACGGAAAGTGCATAAACATTCCTTCATACCTTATTAAGGTAGGAGATGTTATAGAGATTAAGGAAAAGTGCAAAGGATCTGTAAGATATAAGGAGATACTTGAGATGGCAGGCGGTAGACTTGTACCCGCATGGCTCGAGGTTGATCAGGAGAATCTTAAGGGAGAGATTAAATCACTTCCCACTCGTGAAGAGATTGATGTTCCCGTAGATGAGATGCTTATCGTCGAGTTGTACTCCAAGTAAGAAGCAGACAACTTATATCCGAAAAAGGGAGGTACTTTGCAGTGTTTGATTTTGAAAGACCTAATATTGAGATCGCAGAGATTTCAGAAGACAACAAGTACGGCAGATTTGTGGTAGAGCCTCTGGAAAGGGGATATGGTACTACTCTCGGTAATTCATTAAGAAGGATCATGCTTTCATCACTGCCGGGTGCAGCTGTGAGTCAGATTAAGATTGAGGGAGTTCTTCATGAGTTCAGCTCCATTCCCGGAGTAAAAGAGGACGTAGCCGAAATAATCATGAACATCAAGAGCCTTGCGATCAAGAATAACAGTACCGGAAATGAGACAAAGACTGCTATAATTGATTTCGAAGGTGAGGGTGTTGTTACTGCTGCTGATATACAGGTTGATCAGGACATAGAGATCATGAATCCCGAGCTTCCTATAGCAACATTAAACGGAGGAGCAGACTGTAAGCTTTACATTGAGCTTACGATTACCAAGGGCCGTGGATATCAGGGAGCAGATAAGAACAAAGGAGAGGATCTTCCGATAGGAGTTATAGCGGTTGATTCAATTTATACTCCGGTTGAGCGTGTTAACCTTACTGTGGAGAATACACGTGTAGGTCAGATAACTGACTATGATAAGCTTACACTGGATGTGTTTACAAACGGTACACTTGGTCCTGATGAGGCTGTAAGTCTTGCAGCCAAGGTATTAAGCGAGCATCTGTCACTGTTCATAGATCTTTCGCAGGTTGCTGTTGAAGCCGATGTAATGGCTGACAAGGAAACTGACAGCAAGGACAAGGTTCTCGATATGAATATCGATGAGCTTGAATTATCTGTCCGTTCATACAACTGCCTTAAGAGAGCAGGTATAAATACAGTAGGAGAGCTTACCAATAAGACCAGCGAAGATATGATGAAGGTTCGTAACCTTGGACGTAAGTCTTTAGAGGAAGTACTTGCCAAGCTTAAAGAGCTGGGGCTTCAGCTTAACGTTGGTGATGAGTAATAAGGCTCTGTTAATAAATCCAAAGGGTGTAACAGGGTATGTAACAGTAAACGTGTCATAAAAGACAAAGTTATTCGGCAGTAAGACCAAAGGGCGTGTCGGACAGGAGGATATTAATAATGGCTAAATACAGAAAGCTTTCAAGAACATCGAGCCAGAGAAAGGCTCTTCTCAGGAACCAGGTAACCAATCTTATTTACCATGGAAGGATTCGTACTACTGAGGCTAAGGCAAAGGAAGTACAGAAGATCGCAGAGGGTATTATAGCTCTTGCAATTAAGGAAAGAGATAATTACGAGACAGTTACCGTTCAGGCTAAGGTTCCCCTTAAAGATAAGGATGGAAAGAGAATAAAAGAAGTTGTTGACGGTAAGAAGGTTACAAAGTTCGATACAGTTGACAAAGAGATAAAGAAGGATAAACCTTCAAGACTTCATGCAAGAAGACAGATGTTAAGGGTACTGTATCCTGTAACAGAGGTTCCTTCAGAGAATGCAGGTAAGAAGAGAAACACAAAGAAGGTCGATCTGGTTGCCAAGCTTTTTGATGAGATTGCTCCTAAGTATGAGAACCGCAAAGGTGGTTATACAAGGATCATAAAGATAGGTGAGCGTAAGGGCGACGCAGCTATGGAAGTGGTTCTTGAGCTTGTATAATTAAGAAGAGAAATCATTTAAAGTAATTTGAATTATGATTGCCGCGGGCTGTATGCTTGCGGCTTTCATTTTTATTGAGACTGTAGTAATATAACTTGTATAAAACTTTCGGAGCAGTGTATTAAATGAATATAACTGTCATTTGTTGAATATTTGTGCTGTTCTGAATCGTTTTCCCAATGTATTTAATGACAGAGGATTCTATAATTGAGCCTGATAAATGCGGAAAATGTTACATTTGAATACATAAGGCGCGATAAGGATGGAGCCGTTGAGGGCATTAACAGGGCTGTTGATGAGGTGAGTATTGCCCTGGAAAAGGGTGATTTTATTGCAATACTCGGTCATAACGGTTCCGGAAAGAGTACACTGGCCAAACATTTTAATGCATTATTACATCCTTTAGAAGGTACGGTGTATGTGAATGGATATGATACACGCGATGAAGCTCACCTTTGGGATATCAGACAGACTGTCGGAATGGTATTTCAGAATCCCGATAATCAGATCATTGGTACAGTGGTAGAGGAAGATGTTGCTTTCGGTCCGGAAAATATGGGGATTAAGAGCAGGGAGATATGGGAACGCGTTGTACGAAGCCTTAAGAGTGTAGATATGTATGAATACAGGAAGGATTCGCCTCAAAGATTAAGCGGAGGACAGAAACAGCGGGTGGCAATAGCCGGAGTTCTTGCCATGCAGCCCCAATGTATAGTTCTTGATGAACCTACTGCAATGCTGGATCCGCAGGGACGGAGAGAAATTATTGATGCCGTTACAGAGCTTAACAGAAAAGAAGGGATCACTGTCATTCTTATTACACATTATATGGAAGAGGTTCTGAATGCAAATAAGGTATTTGTCATGGATAAGGGCAGAATAGTGATGCAAGGTACTCCGCGACAGATATTTAAGCATACAGACGAACTTAAGGAAATAGGACTGACAGTACCATCTGCTGCTTTGTTTGCAGGCGAGTTAAGAAAAAGAGGAATAGAAATCCCTGATGGTATATTGACCACAGAGGAATTGGTGAAGGAAATATGTCGATTATTGCAGATCATTTGACTTATACATATAATAGAGGAACTGCTTACGAGAAAAAAGCGGTTAATGATGTATCCTTTAGCATTAAAGATGGTGAATATGTAGCTATTATAGGTCATACAGGTTCAGGAAAATCTACATTGATACAGCTTCTGAACGGACTTTTAAGACCTCTGTCCGGTACTGTATATGTAAATGGGGAGGATATATTTGAAAAAGATTACGATCTGCATGCATTAAGGGGTAAGGTAGGTATTGTATTTCAGTATCCGGAATACCAGCTGTTTGAAGAGGATGTATTTACTGACGTATGCTTTGGACCGAAGAATCTTGGGCTGGACCGTCAGGAAACAGAACTAAGAGCATATGAAGCCCTTAAGATGGTTGAACTTCCGGATGAGGCTTTTTTTCAGTCTCCTTTCGATCTGTCGGGTGGAGAGAAAAGAAGAGCTGCCATTGCAGGCGTATTGGCTATGAAGCCGGAGGTACTTATATTGGATGAGCCTGTTGCAGGGTTGGACCCGGCAGGAAGAGAATGGATCTTCAGGCTCTTATCAAAGCTGAGAAAAGAAAGATCGACAACAGTTATTCTGGTTTCACACAGTATGGATGACATTGCCGAGCACGCGGAACGGATACTGGTAGTGAATGATGGAAGCATAGTTATGGACGGCGCGCCTTCAGAGGTGTTTTCATATAATAAAGAACTTATGGAAATGGGACTTGATATACCTCAGGTAAGCAAAGTACTCTATATGCTTAAGGCAAACGGTATTAATGTAAATACGGATATTGTTACATTTAAGCAGGCGATAGCTGAAGTTGCGGGACTTTTTGAAAAAGCCCGTTATTGATCCTGGGAATCTGACAGATGTTTAGAGATATTACTTTGGGACAGTATTATCCCGCTGATTCGTATATCCACAGGCTGGATCCACGTACAAAAATAACAGTAACCTTTCTATATATGATCTCCATATTTCTGATAAGAGATATATGGGGATATTTGGCTGCTTTTATATTCTTGGCTTTCATGATCAGGATATCCCATGTTCCGGTAAAATTTATGGTACGGGGACTTAAGGGAATATTTATTATACTGATTTTTACTGCGATATTTAATGTTTTCTTTACACCGGGTGAGGTATTATTCTCGATATGGAAGTTAAGCATTACAAGAGAAGGCATCAGAGTGGCAGTAAGGATGGTTATCAGGCTTGTCTTTCTGATCATGGGTTCTTCGATCATGACGCTTACCACAACACCGAACAATCTTACAGATGGTCTTGAGAAGATATTCAGGCCACTGAAAAGGTTTAAACTGCCTGTTCATGAAATTGCCATGATGATGTCGATTGCGCTGGGCTTCATACCCATATTGGTTGAGGAACTTGATAAGATTATGAAAGCGCAGAGTGCAAGAGGGGCTGATTTTGAGAACGGAAGACTTTCCGTTAGGATTAAGACGATGATTCCTGTGCTGGTTCCGCTGTTTGTTTCGGCTTTCAGACATGCGGGAGATCTGGCAACAGCGATGGAAGCAAGGTGCTATCATGGCGGAGACGGACGTACCAGAATGAAGCCTTTAAGATATGGCAAACAGGACTATGCAGCGTATACTGTGGCTGTCCTGTATCTCGTTCTTGTGATCGGTATAGCTGTTATGCTGTAGTAATTTACAAGCTTGACGCCCTGTATTTTAAAATTTATGTGCTGTTCTGAATAGTTACTATCATATTTTGATAAACTGAGTTATAATACATCTTATGAGCATTGTTCCTTCCGGATGCCGTAAGATAGCTAGCGGATTTTGGTGTATATGAAAAGGATAATGCTTACAATAGCATATGACGGTACCGCCTATAAAGGCTGGCAGATACAGCCGGGGGAACCCACGATAGAAGGGGTTCTGAATTCGGAGCTGTCACGATTTCTGCATGAAGATATCAAAGTGATCGGTGCCAGCAGGACAGACGCAGGTGTACATGCAAGAGGAGCGATTGCTGTTTTTGATACGGAATCTTCAATACCGGGAGATAAATTTTCATTTGCAATAAATAAAGGCCTGCCTGATGATATAAGGATAATAGGCTCTGTTCAGGTGAGGGATGATTTCCACCCGAGGAAAGTACCCTGCCGCAAGACTTATGAATATAGGATATATAATGATACCTTTCCTATGCCAACCAGAAGGCTGTATACTTATCATGTATACGGTAAGCTTGATGAGAGGCTGATGGACCGGGCCGGTAAGCATCTTATCGGAGAACATGATTTTACTGCGTTTTCAAGTGTGGGAGGGCAGGCTCTCACAACGGTAAGAACCATATTTGATGTTTCGGTAATCCGGGAGGACAGGGAAGTTATCATATCTGTAACGGGTAACGGATTCCTGTATAATATGGTAAGGATAATAGCCGGAACGCTTATAGAGGTGGGACAGGGAAAAACAGAGCCTGATGAAATCATCAGGATACTTGAAGAAAGGGACAGAAGTCATGCGGGTCAGACAGCACCAGCCTGTGGACTTTGCCTTGCAGGATATACATTTGATGATGATATGATCGCTGCAGGTTGATCTGTATTATGTGGGATCAGGACTGAAGGTTGGGACGCAAGTCAGTAAAGAGGAGATTGTCATGGAGAATTCTTTTTTTGATGAGGATGTCAGCGAGAGCGGAGGCTATCAGCCGATATATCACGGCGCTCCCGTTGCCGAGGACAAAAGAAGAGAGGAAAAGATTGAATCCAAGGCAGGCATGGTTATACTTACCGGAAAGGATCTGACGGATAAGAAAAGGGACAGAATGGCGATATATGCCTTGCTCATAAGCTTTCTGGGAATATTCTGCGTTCTGTTTACCAACGGTTTTCTTGTAAGCATGCTGGGTCTGCTTCTTGCAGCCAGGGCATTCAACACAGGAACCATAAGACGGAAAACTGCCACTGCAGCAGTAATATGCAGTGTCACGGCAATCGTTATGTATATAATATGTGTTGCTGCCAGGCCGTTCCTGCAGGATATGGACTGGTATGTGAGTTTCATGAACAATGTCGGAAAATACTGGCCACTATAATTAATGTGCCGGTGTGTAAAGAAAGGAATTTGTGTATGCTGTCAAAAGAAAGAATTGGAGAATTAATAGCTGAACTTACGCTTGATGAGAAATTATCCATGATACATGGGAATGGAATGTTTGAAACGGCAGGAGTGGAGAGATTAAATATCCCGCCGCTTATTTTTTCGGATGGCCCGATGGGAGTCCGTCTGGAGTTCGAAAAAGACAGTTGGGAAAAGAAGGGCCTGTCGGATGATTATGTAACATATCTTCCCTGCAACAGTGCGCTCGCTGCCACTTTCAGCCGTGAACTTGCATATGAGACCGGAAGCGTGCTCGGGGAGGAAGCAAGAGGACGGAGAAAAGATGTAATACTCGGACCGGGTGTGAATATTAAACGTTCACCTCTGTGCGGACGTAATTTTGAATATTTCAGCGAGGATCCTTATCTTACCAAGGAACTTGCCGTTGAGTATGTAAAGGGAGTGCAGCAATGGGATGTTTCGGCCTGTGTTAAGCATTTCCTCGTTAACAATCAGGAAACAGCCAGACTTGAAGTTGATACCATAGTTGATGAAGAGGTCCTTAAGGAAATATATATGCCTGCCTTCTATGATGTTCTCACACGCGGCGGCTGCTATTCGCTGATGGGCTCATATAACAGGATAAACGGAAAATTCGGATCGCAGCATACGCATTATCTTAATGATGTTGTAAGAGACGAGTGGGGATACGACGGTCTTATAGTTTCGGACTGGGGAGCTATTCATGATACTGTTGAAGCGGCAGAATCTGGCCTTGATGTAGAAATGTCTGTAACCCCGGATTATGATAATTATTATCTGGCTTCACCTCTTAAGAAGCTGGTGGAAGAAGGAAAAATAAGTGAAGAACTTATAAATAAGAAGATAGAGCATATTCTCACTCTTATGAACCGTCTTAATATGCTGGACGGTGAGAGAAAACCAGGCGCATACAATACGGAAGAACACAGGGCAAAGGCACTTAAGGTCGCTGAGGAATCCGTTGTCCTCCTGAAGAATGATAATGATATTCTGCCTCTTGATAAGAAGATGAAGAAGCTTCTGGTCATAGGTGAGAACGCAGAGAAGCTGCATGCTTTGGGCGGAGGAAGTGCCGAACTTAAGTCACTTTATGAGATATCGCCTCTTATGGGCATCAAGAAGCTGCTCGGGGGCAATACAAAGGTAGAATATGCAAAAGGATATTCCTGTGATATATACAGAGGAGATGAGGATGAAAAGTGGCAGGAAAGAAGCCTTGATCTGAATTTTGTTCGTGTAAAAAGCAGTGAAGAAGCCGATGAGAAGATGAAGGAGCTTAGAAAGAAGCTGAGAGAAGAAGCGCTTGCAATGGCCAAAGAATATGAGAATATAATCTTTGTGGGCGGTTCCGATCATGTTCCCGGACATGACAGTGAAGGAGATGACAGGTTAGACATAAAGCTTCCGTATGAGCAGGATATACTTATAAAAGAACTTCTTAAGATCCGTCCTGACATGGTTATAGTATTGACAGCCGGAAGTGTTGTGGATATGCGTGGGTGGATTGATGATGCACATGCCGTTTTGTGGGGATGGTACGGAGGAATGGAAGGAGGAACAGCGATAGCAGAAGCACTGTTTGGTGATGTGAACCCTTCCGGAAGGCTTCCTGAGACCTTCTACCATGATCTGTCCGAATGCTCGGCACATGCCGTCGGAGAGTACGGAAAAAAAGACAGTGTGGAGTATAAGGATGGAATCTATGTAGGATACAGATATACCGATAAGAACGGTGTTACCCCTCAGTTCCCGTTTGGTTACGGACTTTCATATACCACCTTTGAATGCTGCAATTCCAAGCTCAACGAGGAAGCTTCCACTGTTACATGTGAAGTGGCAAATACAGGAAGCAGGGCAGGGAAGGTATCCGTACTTGTGTATAAGAAAGGTAAAGAGGATGAACCAGTAAAGGTGCTCGCAGGATTCGAAAAGATATGCCTTGAACCCGGCGAGAAGAAGACAGTAACCGTGAATGTAACAGACGGAGTGATAAAAGGAAGAGAATATTTCGCGGTTGTGTAAAAATTCATTGACACACATGGATGTGTGTAATATAATACTTAGGCGTGACAACAGGCAGACTGTGCCATAGCCCCGGTACTTAAGCCTTTTGAGCACATAGGCAGTTCTTCCGGTGATCCGGAAGCGGATATGAATGTGTCATTTCCCAACACAGGCATTCTGAAGAGGCTGCACACACAGTTTTGTATAGTTCTTATGGAGGAAAACAAATGAAAACATTTATGCCCAGCGAGGCTGCCATTGAGAGAAAATGGTATGTCGTTGACGCTACAGGATATACATTAGGACGTTTGTCTTCTGAGGTTGCCAAGATACTTAGAGGAAAGAATAAGCCCATCTTCACACCTCATGCAGACACAGGTGATTATGTTATAATAACAAATGCAGACAAGATTACTGTAACAGGTAAGAAGCTTGACCAGAAGGTTTACTACCGTCATTCGGAATATGTAGGCGGCATGAAGCAGCAGACACTTAAGGAGAAGCTTGCAAAGGCCCCGACAGAGGTTCTGGAGAAGGCTGTAAGAGGAATGCTTCCCAAGGGTCCCCTCGGAAATAAGATGTACAAGAAGTTATTCGTATACGCAGGTGCTGAGCATCCGCATGCAGCTCAGAAGCCTGAAGAGATCAAGTTCTAAGAGAGGGATTGAAAGGAGGATATTAAAGTGGCTAAAGCAGCAGAAAGGTTCTACGGAACAGGAAGAAGAAAAAAAGCTATCGCAAGAGTATACATTATGCCCGGCAAGGGTAATATAACAATAAACAAGAGACCCATAGACGAATATCTTGGTTTTGAGACACTTAAGACCATCGTACGTCAGCCTCTTGTTGCAACAGACAATGTAGATAAGTTCGATGTACTGGTTAACGTACATGGCGGCGGATACACAGGACAGGCAGGTGCAATAAGACACGGTATCGCAAGAGCATTGGTTAAGGCTGATGCAGAATACCGCCCGACACTTAAGTCAGCCGGATTCTTAACCCGTGACCCTCGTATGAAGGAGAGGAAGAAATACGGTCTCAAAGGCGCCCGTAGAGCACCACAGTTCTCAAAGAGATAAGGATTACTGCGAAGCGCAGAATAAAAAAAGAGTTCCCGAGTTTACTCGGGGAACTCTTTTTTTATTCTGCGCTTCATTGGAAGACAAGAGATGGTGAGCAAGAAGCGAAGCGGATTGCGAATTATCTCTTGTCTTTGCAGTAATCCTTATCTCACCCCTTTATCCTGCTTAAACCCCCGGATTCCTCAATACCAGTTCGAGATCACTCAACGGAACTGTTGAGATATAGTATTCCGGATTATTGGTATAAGCCCATCTGTTGCGAAGCCTCTGCCATTCCTGAGCCGTGAATACTCTTGGAGCACCGTTCTTATCCCTGAATGCTACGCTTCCGTCCGAATTGAAAACATATTGTCCGGTTGCTTCGGCTCCACCGTTTACTTCCTTTAATGCTTCATCATTAATGATCTTATCCTGATCTGCCATAATAAACATCCTCCTTTTTTGATGCATTTGAGTTTCTGTTAATTTATACGAAAAAAACAAATAAATGGCAAAACTGATTAAATTATTCTGCTAAAAGTTACATTTATAAGAGATGTGCTCTCATTTCATCTTCGCTCATATTAAGAAGATAGGCAGGCGCAACATCAAATACAGTCTTACATCCTGACATCCCCTCTGTATTCATCCTGTATGCAGCTCTTGCATAGGCAATAAGTACAGAAGAGGTGAACTCAGGATTGGATTCGAGGTTAAGCTTATATTCTATTACATGCTTTGTTTCATTATTCCAGCCTGTAACACCGCTTCTTATGACCATTCCTCCGTGAGGGATTCCTTTATGGTCACGGTCAAGCTCCTCCTGTGAAATGAAATGTACGGTCGTATCGTAATCTGCAAAATAGTTCGGCATGGTTACGATTTCTTTCTCTATCTTAGCTTTGTCAGCGCCTTCTTTTGCAACGACAAAGCATTCTCTGGTGTGCTTTTCTCTTGTGGTAAGCTCGGGATTCTTCCCGCTTCGTACGGCTTCAACAGCAGCTTCGACAGGGATGGTGTACTGCCTTGCATCCTGAACGCCGTCAATACGCCGGATTGCATCCGAATGTCCCTGGCTGACGCCCTTGCCCCAGAATGTATAATCCTTTCCGTTTGGCAGTATTGCGTTGGCATAAGCTCTGTTAAGAGAGAACATTCCGGGATCCCAACCGACTGAAATCATTGCAATATGACCTCCGTTCTTTGCGGCCGAATCAACCTTTGCGAAGTGCTCCGGGATCTTTGCATGTGTATCGAATGAGTCTATAACATTAAAATCAGCTGCGTACTTTGGTGTCATTTCGGGAAGATCCGTAGCACTGCCGCCGCATATGATCAGAACATCTATCTCATCTTTATGATCAAGTATATCGTTTGATGAATAGACAGCGGCGTCGGATGTTAATATGCTTACGGTTGAAGGATCTCTCCTTGTAAACACACATTTCAGCTTCATATCATCATTCTGTCTGACTGCGCACTCGACTCCGCGCCCTAAGTTTCCATAGCCTAAAATACCTATCCTGATGCTCATTTGGTTTTCCTCTCCTTTGTGGTTTTTAGTTATACTTTATATTATAACCATTAATACTGTTTTGCAATAAAAAGCCTTCTTATTTTTAGATTGAAATAAGAATCCTTATTTGATAAAATAATTTTTTGGTTGCAGGTAAATATATATGCATGTGAGGTTTGAAAAGTGAGCAGAAGAAAAAGAAAAGGTATGTCGACGGGTATCCTGATAACTTTAATAGTAATAGCTGCAGTGTTGTGTCTGGTAATGGTAACGGTTATGTATATGGATAATCATGGACTGCTGGGTAATACTGAAAAGGAGAATGCTTCGACAGATATGACGGATGAAGATGGGGATGCAGATATAAATGTAAATGAAGAAGCGGAAAAAGATGCATCAGAAAATGAAGAGGTTGAGATTGTTACTGCCATGGACACGGAAGGACTGGTATTTCCTGATTTTGACAGCAGTCTTTATTTGAATGATGAGAAATTTAAGGCGATCGCACCGGATCATGAGAATGTAAATATAAAGGAGCTTCAGAAAGAGGTAAATCCTGAAATATATGCATGGCTGTACGCACCGCACACAGGAATAGATTATCCTGTACTGCAGCATGAAGACAATGATGACTATGCCTTTTATTCCTCCCATAATGAAAAAGGAGAGGAAGATGACAAAGGAGCGATTAATACCGAATATTTCAATCTTAAGGAGTTCAGAGATTATCTTACGGTGATATATGGACGAAATATGGGCGATGGAACCATGTTTTCCAATCTTGAGCTTTACAGGGATCCGACCTTCTTTAAAGATAATCCGTACATATATGTATATACTGACGATGAAATACTGGTATATAAGACCTTTGCAGCATATGAATTTGAGGATGTCCATCTGATACTGTTTTATGTGACTTCCGTTGATTTTATGTATGAAAAGTATCTGAACGGGCTTGAAGAAATGCCCGGGATTGATGCGAACATAGATAAAACGGCGTGGCCGGGAAAAGATGACAGGATTTTAACACTGTCAACATATATAAGAAATGATCCGAACAGCAAAAGATATCTGGTTCAGGCCAAACTGATCGGGATCAGGAAACAGGAAGGACAGGAATAGAAGGGAAAATATATAGTGAGCCTGTTTAATAATACAGAAAATAAAAGAAGAGTGATTGATATACACTGTCACATACTGCCCGGGATAGATGACGGCTCGGACAGCTGGGAAACATCCATGGAGATGATGAGGATTGCGTGGGCGGACGGAATAACAGATATGATAGCAACCCCTCATTTCAAAGCAGGACGTCATAATGCATCTCCGTCAAGGGTGAAGGAGCTGGCAGGAGAGCTGCAAAAGAGAGTAAATAATGAAGGTATGGATATAAAGATATATACCGGAAATGAGATAATGTATTTCAGCGAAGCGGCGGATATGCTGGATGCAGGAGATATACTTACGTTATGTGACAGCGATTATGTGCTGGTGGAGTTCCTGCCCGGTGATAATTTTATGCATATATCTTCGGGACTTGACGGGCTCAGATATATGGGCTTTGAACCGATACTTGCACATGTTGAAAGATATGAATGCATGTTAAGGGATATTAAAAATGTTCAGGAACTTGCAAGAAAAGACATAAATATGCAAGTGAATGCTTCCTCTCTTACAGGTGCGCTCGGTGCAAAAGTTAAGAAGGCCGTAATAAAGATGCTGGACGAGGGATATATAGATTTTATCGGAACAGATGCACATGACACAGGAAGGAGATCGCCTCAGATGAGTAAGTGCATAAAGGTGTTGAGCAGAAGATATGAGAACGAGGACGTTGACGATCTGGTGTGTTCAAATGCACTTGACATAATAGAAGATTATCAATAAAATTAATTAAATAGCTATTTGTTAAATGATTTGGAGAATTACAAATGGGAAATAAAGATGAAGAAATAGAAATAGATCTTGCAGAGGTGATTGCATTTCTGCTTCATTGGCTATGGCTTATTATTCTTTCGGGTATTTTGTGCGGATCGATCGGACTCGCTGTGAGCGCTTTTGTCATATCACCTAAATATCAGTCTACAACGAAAGTATATATTCTGAATAAACAGAACTCAAACGGGAATATTTCATATTCCGATACCCAGCTGGCCACTCAGCTTACCAAGGATTATGAAGAGCTTATAACCTGTCGGAACGTTCTGGAGAAAGTTATTACGAATCTTAAGCTGAATGACAGTTATGAGACGCTGCTTAGCCGTATCACGGTTGCCAATGCTTCGGATACCCGTATCATATCGATAACGGTCAAGGATGTAAGCCCGGAAGAGGCAAGAAGGATTGCAAATGAGGTAAGAGATGTTGCAAGCTCACACATTACCGAAGTAATGGATATTGAGGCGGTAAATGTAGTCGATGAGGCCAATCTTCCCGATATTGACAAACCTTCGGAGCCTTCAATTACCAAATACACGGCGATAGGAGCAATGGTTGGTATCTTTATATGTATTGCTTTTCTTCTGATCAAATATCTGGCCGACGATACCATAAGAGTATCGGAGGACGTGGAAAAATATCTTGAACTTTCGACACTGGGCCTTATACCGATCATGGAAGGTGAATCCGTTAAGTCTAAAAAGAAGAGGAAAGGGCGGACAAGAAATAAAAGTGAATATACCCATAATCCCGACTCCGCAAATGATGATTCGGACAGTGAGGAATCGGCAGGTGCTTCCGCGCCTGACAAAAGCAAACAGGCAAAGAGTGCTCCGGTTTTAAGAAGATCCAGGAGTAAAGGGGTCGATAAGAGATTGGTAAACGAGATAGTGTCGCTGAAGGTATCGGATATTGACAACCTTGATGAAGAGGTGGATGTAGAGGAACCGGAGGCTGCTAAGGTAATGCAGCAGATGGCACTTGCTGAAAACCTGGAGAACGGCGATGTGATTTCAGATCAGGAGAAATAAAATGCAGCAGATCGAAATAAAAATTGATACTCATGATTTCAGAACCAATGAAGCGTTTAAGACACTGAGAACAAATATCGAGTTCGCCGGTGAGGATATACAGGTAATAGGCCTTACCAGTGCAACACCAAATGAAGGTAAGTCGACTGTATCATTCGAATTGGCCAGAACGTTCGCAGAGAGCGGCCGCCGCACTCTGCTGATCGATGCTGATTTACGTAAGTCCGTTATGAGAAACAGATATAAGCTGGGTAAGGTACGCTACGGTCTTACAAATGTATTGGTAAAGAAGGCAGATTTCGAAGATGCAATATGTGAGACCGATATACCGGATTTCCATATGATGTTTGCGGGACCCGTACCACCTAATCCCAGTGAGCTTCTCGGAGGCAAAACCTTTAAGAGGCTGATCGAATACGGACGGGAGAATTACGATATTGTTATAATTGACGCTCCGCCCATAGGTTCGGTAATTGACGCGGCTGTAATAAGTAAGAAATGTGATGGAATGATCGTAGTTATCGAAAGCGGTGTTATAAGTTATCGCTTTGCAAGAAAGGTAGTAGAGCAGTTAAAGGTTGCGGATGCGAAGATACTCGGAGTGGTGCTTAACAAGATGAATCTGACCGGTAAAGGCTATTACGGTAAATACTATGGCAAGTATTACGGTAAATACTATGGAAAATATTACGGTAAGTACTATGGAAATTACGGTAATGACTAAGATTGAACCGTGCATATGTGACTGTTTTAAGAGGGTATGAGCAAAAGACGAAGAAGAACCAGAAGAATAGAGTCGAGGAATGAGTACATCGTAAAGCGTGTGCTGATCATACTGTGTTGTATTTTGGCGGTCGGCGTGATACTTGTTGCTGCCGTAAAGATAGTTACAATAGTCGGAAGAAACAGGCTTATGAAGAATGCTAATACTCAGGGTCCCAATCTTGTTGAGGAGAGTAATTCCGCGTTTATATCCGATCCTCTGTACGCTTCTGACTGGCAGGAGGGGTGGATATCTCTTGATGGTAAGGTTTATGAGTACAATGAGGATATACGTACTTTTCTTATCCTTGGTATAGATAATGCACACAAATCCGGAGGAGAAATAGATTTTGGTGAGCTTACTGCAGGCGGACAGGCAGATGCCATTTTCCTTCTTATCATGAATCCTTTGGATAAGACCATCAAATTATTTGCTGTAAACAGGGATACGAAGGTGGATATTCTCATGGTAGGGATTGAGGATGGCAAGGATGTCTGGTTTCCTTCGGAAATCTGTGTTCAGCACGCTTTCGGCGGCGGAAAAGAGTACAGCTGTGAATTGACAAGGGATGCGGTGAGCAGACTGCTGTTTGACATACCGATACATGGATATGCGGCAGTGAAGTATGATGCGATTCCCGCCATTAATGACTCTGTTGGAGGGATAGAGCTGACGCTGCCGGATAATATGGATGTTACGGAAGTGAACAAGGCATGGAAACCGGGTGCAACCATAAATCTTAAGGGTAAAGAGGCATATGATTTTGTACACTACAGGAATACGGACGTATTTGAAAGCCAGAGAATGAGATTGGGGCGACAGAAGCTGTATCTTGATAAGTTTATAAAAAAGGCTAAAGACAAAACCAAAGAAGATATTACATTTCCGGTCGCCGTGTACAAAAGTATTAAAGATGATACAGTGACTGATCTGACGGTAGACACTATAGGCTATATGGCGTCGGAGTACTATAATTACAGCTTTGATGGAGATGATATATATACCATGGAAGGTCACACGGATACTGACGAAGATGGTTTTGAATATTTCTATCCGGACGAGACAGCTTTAAGAGAGCAGATCATAAAACTTTTTTATAAAGAGATTGACAGGAATAACTAAATGGAGTATACTACCACGTTGTGAGGTTGTATATATTGTTATACTCCCCACAGATAGTTATCTTTAAGTATTTCTATGATATACTCCGATTTGTTTTCGGTGAGTATATATGTCACAAGCACTCTATGAAAGGAGGAATATGCTGAAGTGAAAAAGAAAATCATGACAGTCGTTGTTTCAATGTTACTTGTTGCTTCAATGACGGTGCCTGTATTTGCAGGATCTCAGGGCGGAAACAAATCTGCTAATGATTATAAGAAATATCAGGAGTATCTTGCAATCAAGTACGGATGGAATAAGACTGAGGATTCAAGCAGCTCAAGTTCAAGTTCAAGCTCATCTTCTGCTTCAACATGGACAAACGGTGCTCAGAATACAGACTTGAATGCAAACACAATGCTGGCATATGTTTATTATAATTCACTCTTTAACACCGGTCT
>JAEEGL014309489.1_pt1 | contig 21467 bp, 19 predicted proteins | sample 9134231 | NCBI WGS metagenome assembly JAEEGL01 (sample SAMN16246548, study PRJNA631951) | gut metagenome | biome: gut microbiome; feature: rumen; material: fiber-attached | host: Bos | place: Iran: Karaj | collected 2018-10
CCCTCTAACTTGAACGACACCTTGATGCCTTCGAGCGTGGTATTGATGCCCAACGAGTCGGCCCACCCATAAAGTGTGCCATAGCCTGTGGTGTTCACGGCACCCACATTCTGCGAGGCCCAATTCACACTCAACCCCAAGTCAATAGCATCGCCTTTTACCTTATACTTGGGTTCGTCGTCATCGCCACACGCTGTCATCGCCACTGCCACAAGGCAGAGCACAACTGCTATAAAGAATTGAAAGTACTTTTTCATAGTTATCAAAGATTGAAATAAAAAGGATTTACGGGTTAGAATAACAGCATAACGCCGGCAGTCACTTGATTCATTTTTGGTCCATAATCACTCTTGAAGATGCCCTGCGGCCTATAGCGAACATACACACCAAAGCCACAGAATGAAAAACCACCCATGATATCGAAGGTCACTGGACGGTGATGAATGTGGTGAGTGGCGATATTATAATCCACATCGCCTATTTTATATTTTTGTTTAGCCCACACCCAGTTCACATTCATGATGCCGCTGGCATAGAAGCTGATAACTTTGTAGATGCGCTGACGGAATGTGAGCGGAAATTGAAGACTGGTGATGTGAACATAGGAACTTGTGTGCTCAGCACCAGCAGGGAAAGAACCGGCTATGAACTGGTCGTTGGCGTCTTTCATAAAGGCCACACCCTTTTTGGCACCTAAGTCTCGGGTTTCAAAGCCCGCACCAAATGTGATGAGCTGGTCTTTACCTGCCCTATAGTCAACACCTATCAGATATAGTACACCAAACTCTCCTGTCTCCTTCCAGGTAAAGGCATTCTCGAAACCAGGATTATTGCCGTGCAGACGGGCACCACCCCAGCCGAAATAAAGACCGCCTAAGGCCAACGACCATTTGGTGGTGTCTTCTCTATTAAAGAAATGAGGAAAAGGGTGACGAGTCTTTGTGGGTTCATCCTTTTGGACTTCTATTTCCTTGCCGACACCATATTCATAGAGTGCGGCAGGGTCATTAGTGTTGCCCACCACTTTCACATGCACACCGGCGGTATCTTCCATAATCACCACCTGCTTGGGGTTGTCGATCACCGTGAGGGTGTCGATGGGACTTGTAGCCTGCATTGCCAGAGGCAGCGCTAAAGCCAGTAATGATATAATCTTGTTCATCGTAATTCTATATTTTTAAATGGTCAAAAAATTACATTTTGGTTACTATGCCGTCGAGGCTGAAACCACGCAAGAAGGCGTCGGCATCCATGCGTTTCTTGCCTGCCAGCTGCAGCGATTTCACTTCAATCCAGCCGTCGGCACACGCCACCCACAGCCGTCGGCCGTCGGTCTTCATGCTACCGGGCACTGTGCCGCTTGCCGCCTCGGGTTCGCCCGTCTCAAAGATCTTCACTGCATAGGTCTTGCCATCCTGGTCCATCCACTCGGTCCAGGCGGCAGGATAAGGTGAGAGACCGCGCACATGGTTATAGACCTGCTCGGCAGACTTGTGCCACGGGATGAGGCAAGTTTCTTTGAAAATCTTGGGTGCCGGAGTGGGTTCTTCGCCTGCATGAAGCAACTGCTCCTGCGGGATAGGTGTCACTGTACCAGCCACAATAGCCTCCACAGTGTGGAGCACCATGTCGGCGCCCAGCATCATCAGCCGGTCATGCACCGCCTCTACATTGTCGGTGCGGGCGATTGGCACCCGGCGTTGCTCGATGATGTCGCCCGTGTCAATCTCGTGTTTCAGGAAGAAGGTGGTCACACCCGTTTCGGTATCACCATTCATCACCGCCCAATTGATGGGCGCAGCACCACGATACTTGGGCAGCAGCGAAGCGTGCAGGTTGAAGGTGCCCAGGGGAGGCATGGCCCACACCACTTGCGGCAACATTCTGAAGGCTATCACGATGTGCAGGTCGGCCCCAATGGCGCGCAACTCGTTCACAAACTCCTCGTCCTTGAGGTTCACAGGTTGCAGCAGGGGCAGACCCTGTGCCACGGCATATTGCTTCACGGCCGACTGTAGCAAATGATGCCCGCGGCCTGCAGGCTTGTCGGGCATAGTGACTACGGCTGCCACATGAAAACCATTGTCAACAAGTCGCTTGAGGCTCTCAACCGCAAAATCGGGAGTGCCGAAAAACACAATCTTCAAGTCTTCTTTCTTCATCTATGATGTTCTTGTTTTTTAATCAAAACTGTAATGCTTGAGCACCTGTCTATAACTGTTGAATATCTTGGATTTTGACACAAATCCCACATAGTGCCCTTCTTCATCAACCACTGGCAGGTTCCACGCACGGGTGTCGTCAAATGTCTTCATCACCTGCTCCATGGGCGTGCCTACCACAATCTTGGCAGGCGGCGACGACATGAAGCGGTTCACATACATGCGGCGGTATAGGTCGGGACGGAACATGATGTTGCGTATGTCGTCGAGTTGCACCACGCCCAGCAGTTTTCCGTCTTTGTCGGTAACAGGAAACAGGTTGCGTCTGCTTTGCGAGATTACATCTACCACCTCTTTGAGGCACATCTCGGGACTCACCTTGATGAAGTCGGTCTCAATCACACTGTCCATCTTGAGCAGGGTGAGCACCGTGTGGTCTTTCTCGTGTGTGAGCAGTTCGCCGCGCTTGGCAAGTCGCTTGGTGTAGATGCTGTAGGGTGAGAAGATGCGGCAAGTGAAATAGGAGATGGCCGACACGATGAGCAACGGCAGGAACAGTTCGTAGCCCCCCGTCATCTCGGCGGTCAAGAAGATGGCCATCAGCGGTGCATGCATCACACCAGCCATCACACCAGCCATGCCCATCAGGGCAAAGTTCTTGGTCGACAGCGCTCCGTCAATCACTCCAAGCGTGTTGAAAAGGTAGGCAAAGAAGAATCCTGCCATGCAACCCACATAGAGCGACGGCGCAAAGGTACCACCCACACCACCGGCACCGTTGGTCGATGTGGTCGCCACCACCTTCATGAGCATGATCATGCCTATGAACAGCAGGGCGGCATAGGGGTTGGCGCGGTCGGCATAGAAAAGACTGTTGTCGAAAATCGACTGCACATCGCCGGCAAGCAGGGTATTAATGGCTCCATAACCCTCGCCATAGAGCGGCGGGAAAATGAAGATGAGCAAACTCAATATGGCAGCACCCACAACGAACATCAACTGCGGATGCTTCATGCGGCGGAACCAGCCCTCCATCAGGTCGGCAATCTTGGTGAAGTAGAGCGACACGAAACCGCAGAATACACCGAGCATAATCACAAACGGGATGCGGGAGGTGAAGAAGGGTTCGCTTTGCGAGAAGAAGAACTCTACCTGATAGCCCGTGAAGGCGTATGCAACCGTAGCGCCTGCCACACTTGCCAGTATGAGTGGCACTGCCGAACCTGCAGTCAGGTCGAGCATGAGCACCTCAACGGTGAACAGCACACCGGCAATCGGGGCCTTGAAGATGCCGGCAATACCCGCAGCCGCGCCACAGCCCACAAGCATCATGAGCAACTGTGGTGAGAGCCTGAATAACTGGCCCAGATTAGATCCGATAGATGCGCCGGTGAACACGATGGGCGCCTCGGCTCCCACCGATCCGCCACAGCCTATGGTGATAGACGATGCCACCACCGAGGCATACATGTTATGCTTCTTCAATCGGCTCTTTTTCAAAGCAATAGCATAGAGCACACGCGTCACGCCATGCGAGATGTTGTCGCGTACCAAATAGCGCACATAGAGCGATGCCACCAGGATGCCCAATATAGGAAATACCAGATAGGCCCAGTTACCGTGCGACACTTCAACCGTTTTGCTCACCCAAAACGAGATAGTGGAAATGAGGAATTTGAGCAACACGGCAGCCAGTCCTGATGCAATGCCAATCACGAGCGCAAGCATCACCACAAAGGTCTTTTCGCTGATGTGCTTCTCGCGCCATGCCAGCAATTTCATGAACCATCCTCGCTGTTGATGCTGGTCGGGTTTGGAACTGTCTTTATCGTGATTGCTTTCCATATTAGAGTTCTACATTCCTCGTCCTTTGAATACAATCTTCACAGTGTAAATCAAAATCTTCAGGTCGTTGAGTAGCGACATGTTCTCAAGATAAATCAGGTCGTAGCGCAATCGCTCAATCATCTCGTCGATGCTCTTGGCGTAGCCAAATTTCACCATGCCCATCGATGTGATGCCGGGACGAATCTGGTGAATGAGCGCATACGAAGGTTCGCGCTGCAGAATGAGGTTGGCATAGTATTCCCGCTCGGGTCGTGGACCCACAATCGACATCTCGCCCTTGAGCACATTCCAGAACTGCGGGAGTTCGTCGAGGCGGTACTTGCGCAGCACCTTGCCCACGCGGGTGATGCGGGGGTCGTCCTCGGTCGAGAGTTGGGGCTTGCCATCTTTCTCGGCATTCTCATACATAGAGCGGAATTTAATGATTTTGAATGGTTTGCCTCGCAATCCCACGCGCTCTTGCCTGAAGAGCACGCATCCCTTGGAGTCGATCCTGATGCAGAGCGCCAGAATGAGGTAAACGGGGATGAGCAAGATGAGCAGGATGAGCGACATTACCACATCCAGTGCGCGCTTCATGTTTTTCCAACCCTCGGTCATGTTGCTGCTCGAGATATCGACAAGCGGTTCGCCGGCAATGTCGTTCAGGCGAACTCGCGAGAGCATAATGCTGTAGCGGTCGGGGGTTATTTTGATGGGAAGGTTGAGCGGAAACAGTTTGTTGATGGCATTGAGCACCACCGATGATTCCTGCTTGGTGGGAACCACAATCAGTTCCTGAATGCCCTCACGGGCACACACTTCTTCGAGTTCATCGAGTTGATATATGGGTTTTGAAATTCCTTTCACCTTGTTCTCATGGGGCATCTCCACATAGCCCACTACATCGTAGCCAAGTGAGGCTCGCATCCGCTCGAGTTTGTCGACAAATGTGTAGGCTGCCTGTCCGCATCCTATCACCAGTGTGCGGAACTGCCAAATCCTGTTCTTGATTTTGTGCGAGGTGATGCCGGTAATCACGGCACGCACACCGTACACCATTACAAAGAGCAGCACGAAGAGCATGAGAATCAGCTCGTAATTGACGCCTCGCGAGTTTGAGGTCATATCGTTGATAAGAGCCGCCAGGAAGATGATGATCACATTGACGAATGTCGATGAGAAGGTGATGAATAGCTCTTGCAGTCGGGATTTGCGGAACACATTGTTATAATACCCCGACAGGTAATAGACGAGCATCATAACGAGTGGGAAGGCAATTTGACCCAGCAGAATCATGTGTGATCCCAGGTATGCGCCCAACGACGGAGCACCCTTGGCGGTGCCCACGAAGTAGCGCAGGCAGTTGTAGATGAACCACGCCATGTTAGAGGCTACAAAGTCGCCAATCACATATTTCAGTCGTTGTTGTCGTTCGCTAATCACTGGTTACTGATTTTGGGTTACCGTATTATCTTGAAAGTCCCATCGCTTCTCAAGAGAATGATATTTGATGCCTGGTGGCTTGCAGTCTCGTCTTGTCGGTATTTCACCACATAGTCAACGGCTTGCTTGATGTCGTCGCCTATTTCAGCAAATGTCAGCGGGGCGGGTTGTCCGCTCACATTGGCCGATGTCGACACAATAGGTTTGCCAAAGCGTTCGCACAACTGCTGCGAAAACTCCTCATGAGGAATGCGTATGCCCACCGAGTCGTTCTCGCCCAGCAATTCCTTGGCCACATTAAAGGCTCCCTCGTAGATAATGGTCAGGGGTTTCACGGCCACATCGAGCAGTTCCTTTGCCATCTCGGGCACATCAATCACATAATGGTCGAGGTGTTGCACACTGTCGAGCAGCACAATCAGCGCCTTGTTATCGGCGCGTTGTTTCAACTTATATATTTTCTTCACGGCTTCGGCATTAGTGGCATCGCAGCCAATTCCCCATATCGTGTCGGTAGGGTAGAGGATGATTCCGCCATCTCGAAGCACCTGAATGCATTGTTTTATATCTTCTTCCATCAATCGTGGTTTATAACTTGGGCAATCGTTGTTACCAACTAACAAAGGTAATGAAAGAAAACGAAATAATAAGCAATTTTTCCTAAATTCATTATTCAACGGCTATAAAATTGTTAAAAATGGCGACTTGTCAGGTTTTTGTCTTGCATTTCTCAGCGCTTTTTTTCTAACTTTGCCCAAAAATAACCAACACTAATAGACAATGAAGACTGCAAAATTCAATATCATGTTAGCGGCTGCTGCACTGGTGGCAGGTTGCTTGAGCGCAAATGCTCAGGACAAGGTAGTATATACGGGTGAAATTGCCAAGAAGGTGATAGGCTATAATGGTCCCACGCCCCTTAACATCACCATCAACAAGGGCAAGATTACTAAAATCGAGGTGCTCGACAACGAGGAGTCGCCTCGTTACCTCGACAAGGCCAAGGCCAAGGTGTTTCCTCAATTCATAGGCAAAACCGTGAGCGAGGCTTTGAAGGTGAAAGCCGACATAGCCAGTGGCGCTACCTACACCTCCAATGCTTTGATTGAGAACATCAGGCTCGGTTTGCAGCAGGCGCAGAAGAATGCAGTGAAACCAGCCAAGGAGGCTACCAAGAAAGCTGGCAAGAAGGTTATCAAGAAAAAACACCGCCGCCGCTAATTTCGGTCACGCTTCATGCATTACACCGCCACATATCCCAGCCCGCTGGGAGTCATGACGCTGGCAAGCGATGGCGACCGGCTCACTGGCTTGTGGTTCAACGGCCAAAAACATTTTGGATTGACGCTCGATGCGGATCATGAACCGCGTCATTCTCTTCATGTCTTCGACCTGACGCGCCGCTGGCTCGATAGTTACTTTTCAGGGCAAATGCCCGATTTAACCCCTCCAATAAACTTGTTGACCACGCCCTTCGGGACTGCTGTTTGCAACATGCTGTGCAGCATTCCGTTTGGCGAGACCACTACCTATGGCGCAATTGCTCGGCGCATTGCTCGCGATAGGGGACTGGCGCATTTCTCGGCGCAGGCCGTGGCGGGTGCTGTGGCACGCAACCCCATTTCCATCATCATTCCCTGCCACCGCGTGGTGGGCAGCGATGGCAGCCTCACGGGTTATGCCGGTGGCTTAGACCGCAAGATGAAACTGCTGGAAATAGAAAGAAACACCTTAAAGGGTTTGAAGGGTCAATTATAATACCTAACTTTGCACAATAGCATAACATCTTAAAAAACCATATCACATGAATTCAAACCACCAAAAGTCCATCCACTTCATTAAAATGCATGGTCTGGGAAACGATTATATTTTTGTCGATACCACAATCAACGACCTTCCCAATCCTCAGGCGGCTGCCATCGCATGGAGCCGGCCTCACTTTGGCATTGGCAGCGATGGAGTGGTGCTTATAGGTCGCTCTTCGACCCCCGATGCCGACTTCACTATGCGCTTCTTCAATGCCGACGGCTCAGAGGGACAGATGTGCGGCAATGCAAGCCGCTGCATCGGCAAGTATGTCTACGAGCGTGGCCTCACCACAAGCACACAGGTGCGTCTGCGCACAGGTTCGGGCATCAAACTGCTGAATTTGAAGGTGAACGATCGGGGTGAAGTGGAGCAGGTCACGGTTGATATGCTTGAACCGCAATTTGATGTGCCCGATTTGTTTCAGCCTCAGGGCGAACCGTTGCCTGATGGCGTTTTTGTGTCGATGGGAAGTGCGCACTATGTGATTTTTGTCGATGACCTCGATGCCGTGAATTTGGAGACCGAGGGCCCTGTGCTGGAGCATCACTCACGGTTTCCGCAACGCTGCAACATCGAGTTTGCACAGGTGTGTCCCGAGGGCATTCGCATGCGCGTGTGGGAGCGTGGCAGCGGCATCACCATGGCGTGCGGGTCGGGAGCAAGCGCCACTGCTGTAGCGGCAGCTGTTACAGGGCGTGCTTCGCGTGATTCTCTCGTAATCATGGACGGCGGTACCCTGCGCATCGAGTGGCGTGACGACAACCATGTGTATATGAGCGGCCCGGCCACCATCGTCTTCGAGGGCGACATTCCCCTGCCCTGACACACTGGCACTAATCAAAAAAGGAATGATGCTGGCTGATGTTTGATGCCCAGCACGATACATTGCGCCTTGGAAAAATGACTTACTCTTATCGCAACATGAACTGCAGCGAGCCTCAGCCTGAGACTGACCTTTGAAAACCTTCATCGAAGTGAGCAGCAAGGTCAAGGGAAGCGCAGCTTGAGAATAGCGAACATAGATAAACCCCGTGTGCTGCTTGTGAAGCGAACCTAGATGTAGGGCGCGCCCTTTTCGCTCAGCGACATTCGGGGTGATGGCAACCTCCTTATTAACGTCGCCGGAGGTGCCGCCCTTGCTTTCACTCAACATCACGAACACTGATATTTCTAAAAAAACACTTTTTTTGGTTTGTTTTTCACAAATTATTGCTAACTTTGCAATATTCTCACGCCTGATTGCAGAGCGCGGGTAGGGTGTGGGGATAAAGTAAAATATTGAAAAAGCGTTTACTTGTAACGCTTTGTCAGCTGGCACACAGGAACTTCGCAACTTCCTTTTTTATCGCTGTCAGACAACAAAGCAACGGTAGATGCTCTGTTGAAAATGTGTTGACAATATCTCAATTGCCTATGTAAATATATGTAGGAATGAGATTTGTTCATAATTTCGGCGTGGGCTTCTGCGTTGCTCGTTTCTACAGCGATGGGCAATGCGAAGGCCTCTGTGTGCGGGACGAGCGACTGGTACAGACTCCCCGCCTTTTCTTTTTTTGCTATGAAAGATAATATAATATAAGTATCTGTCGCTGTCAGGGAGTTTGCGCGACACAAACTTCAATTCATTATGAAAAAGTTTACCTTTATTGCAGTCGCGGCAGTGTTGTTAACGTTCTCATCATGTTCAAAAAAATACACTGAAACTTTTGCTCCCGAAGAACGAGCTCTGAACATGATGAAAATCACCAATGAGGCTAATAATAATGTAGTAGGAGTGGCAATTTATGGAGGTATGCCGAGGCGTTTTGTTGCTACTGATTTCGGAGGGAACAAAAAAGCTGGAATGCATTGGGGTACAGCCCGCCGACTCTCTATCTCACCAGATGGTACTGAGCTGGCATTCTTGAATTATGCCAACAAACAAACAAATGTAATGATTCGTAGCGCATTTTCGCAAGCAGCTTCTACACAACGCACAACTCGCAACGTCTATGACTTCTCATGGGGAGATGATGGAAAGATTTATTTCTCGGATCATCCCGACAATGAAAACTGGCAGATTTCAGCTGTCGATAGCCATCTTGGTAATCTGGTGAGACAAATGACCAGCAATAATATTGATGCAAACCCAGTGGTCTCAACCGATGGCAAGGTGCTCTTCTTTACACGTATTGATAAATCAGGCCCCTCTGTGTGGTCCTATAATATTGAAACTGGCGCTTTAACCAACTGCGCAATCGGGTATAACCCTTGTGTGATTGCAGGTAATAACAACCAGTTCATTTGTGTGCGCAACAGTACGGCAGGAAACAGTGAGATTTGGCTGGTTGACTACGTGTTAGGGCAAGAAACAGCCATCCTGTCAGATGTAAATACGAGTTACACCAATCCAGATGTGTCGCCTGATGGTCGCTGGATTGTATGTCAGGGAAATGCTAAATCAAACATCACTAAAAAGAACAATCTTGATATCTTTGCTGTGAGAATGGACGGCACGAGCAAGACTCAGCTCACTTATCATCCGTATACCGACTGCTGCCCAGTGTTCAGCAAAGACGGTAACTATATTTATTTCTTGTCGCGCCGAGCCAATAAAGACGACTATTTTAACGTGTGGCGCATGCCATTCAAGGGCATGTAAAAACACATTATAGCGTGTTTTTGAGATGAAAAAATCTTTTTCACATTTCATCATATTGCTTTTGGTGGCTTCAACGGCACTTAACCTTAGCGCAACACCGCAGCGGCGCTCGCATGGAAAATCTCGAGCCCGTACCCACCGTGTTGCCGATAAAACTGCCGCGGAGTCACCAAAAGCAACCTCTCAGACTGAAACTCCCGTAAGCATTCCCACCGCCGCGGCCGATAACCGCCAAGCGGCCGATGTGGCATCTGCCGCCCGGCAACAGGGACCATGTCAGCAGTGTGCCGCTATGCCGGGGCGCTGTGCGGTGTGCCATGGTAGCGGCAAGAAAATTAAAGTCACTGTTGAGCAAGGCACTCAATATGTGGCCTGTGAGGCTTGTCACGGAACAGGCATTTGCCCCCATTGTAAGGGTAACCCCACTGTTCCCGCCCACGGCTCTGAAAACGTGGTAAGGGCACCTTCAAAGCAAACGTCGGCACAGCCTCGCATTAAGCCCAAATCTTATAATGAGCCTGTGCTCAATATTGGCTATCAAGAGCTTGAAAACGGCAAAGACAAGAATGCCGGCGGTCTGTATGTGAACAGTGTGGCCGCAGGCGGCAATGCCGAGGTGGCGGGCATGAAAGTGGGCGACGTTATCATGCAACTTAACGACGACAAGATTGCCGACCGTCGCGATTTGCAAAGCGCCATTAACAAAATGCGGGACAACGATGTGGCCTATGTGAAAGTGTGGCGAAACCAAACGAGCATTTATCTTGCTGTGCCATGCGGCAAAAAAGCCTATGCGCAGCAAAGCGCAACTTCGCAATCTCCGCGCACTGCCTCTCAGCAAAATGGCGCTAAACGCACCGTGCAGTTCCCATTCAAGGTGCGGATTACAACTGTCGACAATGTGGTCATCGAAGCCATTGCTTATGGCATTGATGCCACCACCGTTTACTATCGCAAGCAGTCTGACCCGAATGGCGACATGTACAGCATTCAAAAGAATCAGGTTGTAGGATTTGACTTTTAATAATCAAGACAAGTATTTCGTCAATAATGAAAAAATTAATCATAAAACTGAGCCTTGTCGTTGCTCTAGTGATGCCCATGGCGTCCTGTAACAGCGAATTTGCTCAAGGACTGCTCCTGGGTGGAACTGTGGCCTTAGATGCCATTTCCAGGCAAATGGCTATGCAAAGCGGCAATGTGGCTGCCGCAACGGCACCATCGCCTGTGCAGGCTGCTCTGATTGCCTCAAGTCCTGTTCCACCACCGCCGCCTCCCATGCCGGTGGTGCCGCAGGCACCGGCCACTTTCGATTTCAACAGCATCAACTTCGTGCCCATGCCCACGGGTAGCTTCGACATTTCAGCCACAGCTCCCGTTAATTGGAATCTTGTGCCTATGGGCGGTTTTGTCGACAATGCTTTTTCAGACCCTGCACCTGTCGATCCCACTGGCAAAAAGGTGTGGAATGAGTGCAGCGTGTGCAAAGGCAAAAAACGCATGGTTATCGATACGAATCCTGCCATGTATGGCACAAGCGACTATCAGGTACGTTGCAACGAGTGTGGCGGATACTTTATGAAATCAACTGGACATAGCCACATAACTTGTCAAGGTTGTCATGGAGAGGGAGGTTATTGGGTAACTAAATACTAACGAACCACTTGAAAATAAGATGGAGAATTGTTGTTTTCATCGAGTAATTACGACAATCCTATTGGTGGTATTGTCGACAGCAGTTATTACTGCTATACCTCAGCGGCGTGTTAAAACGAGAACTAAGAAACAGACACATCAGACTGTAAGGAAATCGACAAAGACATCGCAAGATGCCGAGACCATTGTGGAGATACCCACAGCACCTGCTTTGAATCAGGAACAAATCGCGAGTTTGCAACCTGCTCATGGCGGTTCTTGCACACTCTGCGGCGACATGCCAGGCAAGTGCATCTCTTGTAATGGCACAGGAAAAAAAGCGAAAGTAACCGTCGAGTATGGCACACAATATGTGAAATGTGATAAATGTGGGGGGACGGGCATCTGCCCCGCATGTCATGGTAAATCATTGGGTGCTGTTGTTTCTTCAGGTGGAACCACATCAACAATTTATGGTTCAAACTCAATCTCACCTTCTGCCACAACACCGTCTTATAGCTCTCATGCTGTTCAGCAGTCATACAATTATACTTCAACATATAACTATACATCTTCGTACGGTCGGTCTGCTAAATGGAAAGACGGCACCACCTATGGATCGGTGGAACAGTTGCAAAAATATGTTCAAGTTCTCTACACTAATGAGGGCTACACACGGTTTTTGCCCGTTTCTGATTCAATGGATAAAAGGAGAAACGGATTCTTCCTGTATTTCATGTCCAACGAAAACGGCGTTCCGGGAGAATTAAGACTGCACATACAGTATTATGCCGACGACCCACTCAATTACAATGAAATAGAGTTTGAAATTGATGGGAGAATCATCTGCTACCGACCGCCTTCAGTAGAGCGCGGTAGCCGTAACCGATATTATTGGGAGATTTGCGACCATGCTTTATCGGGCGATGACGTGACATTGATACGGACTCTGGAAAATTGTCACTGGGCATCTATGAAGTTTAAAGGTGCTTCGGGAATGAATCATGTGAAGAGATTGTCTGACGAACAGTTGCGCAACATCGTGAGAATGCTCAACTTCTATCGGATGAAAGGTGGACGATTTTAATAACAATAATATTCATTCAAAAACTAAATAATCATTTTATTACTAACTGTAAAATAATAAATTATGAAAAAAGCATTTGTAATTCTTACGCTTGCTCTCGGTTCATTAACCATTAGCGCACAAGGTTTTGGTTCTTCATCATACGATGAGGATTTTAAAAAACATGAGTTCTCTCCTATGCTTGGTATAGGAGGTGTTTTAGGAGATGGAACAGAAAAAGGATTTGCTTTGGAACTGGGATTTAAATACGCCTATCGTTTTCATCCTAATATTGCTTGGGATGCCGTCAAAGTAAGCGCAATCACTATGCCGGAGCATTTCACTGAAAGTATGCAGATTCAGGCTCTTTCGGGTTTCAGAGGAATCACTCCTGTTTTGTTTGGCAATTCGACACTCTATGCTAATTTTGGTGCCGGTTATGGTTATTATACCGACCTTGAAACCGGTGGATTTGCATGGGAAGTTGGTGCAGGAGTTTGTATCAACCAGCGTTTTTCGGTTGGTATTGTATATAATTCCACGCACATAAGCGGTGAAACTATCGAAGATCCTTATCATGGATACGAGTTTGCGGCACCTTCTAGTAATCCTGGTTTTATTGGAGCACGATTTGCGTATACATTCTAATGTGATCATTGCGCATCATTCAGACTTACACGTTAGTAGTCGCGTATAGTAACAAAAACGCCACATTGCCTAAGTTGCCTATTGGTACAGCTTAGGCAATTTTTTAGCTGGCCTGTTTTTCTTTGTTATATGAGCAAAATCGACTAAAAGTGTGTTTTTTCTCTACTTTTAGTCACTTTTGCTCCCATTTTTTTGGTTCAATATGCTTGCCGTCAGGATTGTGGTATCATGTAGATCTGCAACATTTCACAAGTATCATTATCGTTGCATCACTACTAACTGCTTTTATAATAGAATAATGAAAAGAACAATCAAATCCTACATGCTGCAGCTCTTGCTCCTGTGCATGACTATGATGGCAATGCAGAGCCGGCAAAGTGCGTCTACCGCCCCCAGTCGCTTACCGAAGGTGAGCAGCGCATTCCTGTGTTTAAGCCAAAAACAAGTGCGATAGGCCAGTAGTCAGGCCTTGTGATGGCTACTACTTGTTGAAGGCGTTCCAGCCTTGCGCCTTGAGCGGTAACTCGTTGTCGTCGCGGGTGACGAGGCAAGCGCCCAGTTCGGGTTTGGTGATGCGGCCAATGAGGCGTGCGGTCTTCATTTGCTGCACCTTTTCGTGGTCGGTGAGCGGTACGGTGAAGAGTAGTTCATAGTCCTCGCCGCCATTCATGGCAGCCGTCACCAGGTTCATGTTCAGTTCTTCGGCCATGATTGCCGTCTGGTAATCGATGGGGATGCGGTCCTCGTAGATGCGGCATCCCACATTGCTTGCCTTGCAGATGTGCAGCAGTTCACTCGACAGTCCGTCGCTCACATCCATCATGGCGGTGGGCTGAATGCCCAGTTCGCGCAATTCGGCAATCACATCGCGGCGTGCCTCGGGTTTGAGTTGGCGCTCGAGCAGATACTCCTTGCCGGCAAAGTCGGGCTGAAAATCGGGGTCATCTTTGCCCACGATTCTCTCACGCTCGAGCAGTTGCAGGCCCATATAGGCAGCGCCCAGGTCGCCGCTCACGCACACCAGGTTGGTGTCGGCAGCGCCGCTGCGATACACAATCTTGCCCTCCTCGCCCTCGCCAATGCAGGTGATGGAGATGAGCAGTCCGGTGACCGATGCGCTTGTGTCGCCTCCCACCAGGTCCACACCATACTGCTCGCATGCCAGGCGGATGCCTGCATAGAGCTGGTCGATGTGCTCAATGGTGAATCGCTTGGAAATGCCCAGCGACACGGTTATTTGCCGTGGCGTGCCGTTCATCGCATAGATGTCGCTGAAGTTCACCACAGCCGATTTGTATCCCAGATGCTTGAGAGGCACATAGGTGAGATCGAAGTGGATGCCCTCGAGCAGCAGGTCGGTGGTGACGAGCGTCTTTTTTCCGGCATAGTCGAGCACGGCACAGTCATCGCCCACGCCCACTTGGGTCGAAGCGTTCTTGATGGGGAAATCCTTGGTCAGCCGGTCGATGAGACCAAACTCACCGAGCGTGGATATTTCAGTTTCGCTGATTGGCATGGCTCAGGGCGTTAGAGTTCCTCAAATTGGTTGATGATTTCTTGCATCACATGGCTCATGATGGGTTCGGCCATGGCAGCGGCTTTCTGCACCTCCTCGTGCGAAACATCCACAAAGATGCCCTCGCCGCCCAGGTCGGTAATCACGCTCATGCCAAACACTTCCATGCCGCCATGGCGTGCCACAATCACCTCGGGCACAGTGCTCATGCCTACGGCGTCGCCGCCTATGCGATAAAAGAAGCGGTACTCGCTCGGAGTCTCAAAAGTGGGGCCTTGTGTGCCCACATACACGCCCTCCATGAGCCTGATGTTCTCGTTCTTGGCTATTTCGCGTGCCTTCTCGATGAGTCGGCGGCTATAGGCCTCGTTCATGGCAGGGAAGCGCGGACCCAGTTCGGCGTAGTTCTTGCCACGCAATGGGTGATCGGGAAACAGATTAATGTGGTCGGTGATGATCATTAGGTCGCCCACCTTGAAGTCGGGGTTCATGCCACCTGCGGCATTCGACACAAAGAGCGTTTTCACGCCCAGTTCCTTCATGACGCGCACAGGGAAGGTGGCCTCTTTCATCGAGTAGCCCTCGTAGTAGTGGAAGCGGCCCTGCATCGCCATGATGTACTTGCTGCCCAGGTTGCCGAAGATGAGGCGTCCCGAATGGCCCTCGACAGTCGAAATCGGGAAATTGGGTATCTCCTTGTAGGAGATTGATTCCTTGATGTCGATGTGTGTAACAAGTTCGCCTAGACCTGTGCCCAGAATGATGGCAGTCTTAGGCATCTCACCGCCCACACGGTTCTTGATCCATGCAGCGGTTTCTTGAATCCTATCTAACCAGTTGATTTCTTCCATAGTCTTTTATGTCGTTAGTTTATTTTATTCGATATGTGATGAAAAGAGGCGAGGCACAATGCCTGCACTATGCTGTATTATTGCTGCCCAATCAGGCATTGATGCGCTTGATGAGCGTGGGAATAAAGTCGTGTTCGTCGTTGTTGTTGAGGAATCCCACCTTGATGGGGATGTAGAAGATGTATTCACGCATCTCGAGCGGGAAATAGGGGTTGTTGAGAATGCGCACCGCGTCTTTCTCGGTGGTGATGATGAATTTCCTGCGACCTTCAAGTTCCTCAAAGATTTTGAAGATGTAGCGGAAGTCGTCGCGGGTGTAGTCGTGGTGGTCATCGTAGTGGATGACCTTCACCTTGCACTGGAACTGTCGCAAGTACACCACAAACGGGCGCTGGTTGGCAATGCCGGTGAGACCCAATATCAGGTCGTCGGGCTGCAGCATGTTCAGGTTGGTGAGCCGCAGGTTCTTGACAGGGAACACCGATGCTGGCGGCGCGTAGCGCACATTGGAGTAGAACAGGTCTTGCGACGGGAACAATTCCAGTTTGTCCTTCACCAGTTTCACCTCGATGGGCTTGATGTCGCTGGGGCACTTGGTCACTACCACGATGTCGGCCTTGAGAATGTGGTCGTAGGGTTCGCGCAGTGTGCCCAGTGGCATGAGTTTATCGTTATAGGGAGGCCTGTTGTAGTCGACCAGCACAATGTTCACCTTGGGCTTCACCCAGCGGTGCTGGAATGCGTCGTCGAGCACAAAGAGGTTGATGTCGGGATTAATTTTGAGCATCTCTTTGATGCCTTTGCGGCGGCTCTCGCACACGGCAAGCGTGATGAGACCGTTGAATTTGCGGTAAATCTGATAGGGCTCGTCGCCCAGATCCTTCGAGGTAAGGGTGTCGCGCGCCATGATGAACCCTTTGGTCTTGCGCTTGTAGCCGCGGCTCAGTACGCCTATGTTATATTTTTGGCACAACGACTCCACGATGTACTCCACATGCGGCGTCTTGCCTGTGCCGCCCACGGTGATGTTTCCCACACTCACCACAGGCACATCGAAACTCTCCTGCTTGAGAATGCCCAGATTAAAGGCTGTGTTGCGCAGCCACACACCAGCACCATAGGCCCACGAGAACGGCGTGAGAATGCCGTTCATGATGGCCTTGCGCTGCTGGCGATTCAATATTTTAGAAAAATCAAATTTCTTCTGGTTCATTTCTCAATTTGCTTGAAGCAACAGTATTAGCGTATTTCGGTATATTCCATTAGGCAAAGCACATGATGGCGATTAAGGATAGCCTTGAGTTGTTCAAAGTACTTGTAGAAGTCGCCCATCTCCTGAGCCATTTGCTGGCGATACTTGGTCGAGACAAATGAGCCCAGCATGCTCTTCCAGTTCATGGTGACTTCGGGTGCTTCGACCACACCGTAGCGTCCTTCCTGCAGTTTGGCTTTGGCAGCCACCCACTTGATGGCATCGTCGAGCGAACCAAAGTCGTCGATGAGTTTCAGCTTCTTGGCGCTCTTGGCGTCCCAGACGCGTCCTTCGGCAATCTTCTTGATGCTGTCTTGCGGCATGTGGCGCCCATCGGCACAGCGCTTGGTGAACAGGTCATAGGTGTGGTTCACATAGTTCTGCAAGGCTGCCAGCTGCACAGGAGTGAATTTCTTGTTGTAGATTCCCATGGCGTTCATCTCAGAGTTGGCGTTGGTCTTCACCACGCTCACATTGATGCCCAGCTTGTTTTGGTAGAGTTCCTGGCCTGTGGGAATGACGCCAAACACGCCAATGCTGCCGGTAATAGTGGCGCTGTCGGCAAAGATGTGGTCGGCACCACAGGAGATGTAGTAACCGCCCGAAGCGGCCAGGTCGCCCATCGACACGGCCAGAGGTCGGCCGGTTTTCTTCACGCGTTCGAGCGCTTCCCAAATCTGTTCTGACCCAAATGCACTGCCACCCGGCGAGTTGACACGAAGCACCACGCCTTTAATGTCATCGTCCTTCATGATGTCCTCCAGGGTTGCAACGAGTTCTTCAGAGTCGATGCCGCCGCCACCGTCAATCTCACCCGAGGCATAGACCACGGCAATCGAGCCGTCCTTGCTCTTGGCAGGCTCGTAGTAGCTGGCCATGACGGGAATCGAAACCAGTCGCAGGTCGTCGTCCTCGTCAAGTCCGCACAGCTGTTTGAGCCGGCTTTCCATTTCATGCTGGTAGCAAGTTCGGTCCACGAGATGACTCTTGACGAGTCTCGGTGTTTCCATGGCTATGGTGATGCTGTCGGCAAGCGTGTTGAACGCATCTACCGAAATGCCACGGGCAGCGGCCATTTCGCTGGCCATGGTTCCCCATATATTGTTCAGGAAGAGTTCCTGCTGTTCGCGGTTTGCGGGGCTGATACTGTCGATCATATAAGGCTCCACAGCGCTCTTGTAGGTGCCCACGCGCACCACCTGCATCTCCACGCCCACTTTGTCGAGGAGTTTCTTGTAGTAGGGGGTGACTGCTGCAAGACCATGCACATCGACCGAGCCGATGGGATTGAGCAGTATGCTGTCGGCAACGGTTGCCACATAGTAGTCGCCTTGCGAGTAGCCCTCGTTGGCGTAGGCATAGACAAACTTGCCGCTCTTCTTGAAGTCGATAATCGCTTGGCGCACCTGGCGCAGTGTGGCCGCCGATGCTTCCATGCCCTTGCACTCGATGAAGATGCCCTGGATGCGGTCGTCTTCCTTGGCTGCCTTGAGTGCCTTGATGGTCTCGTCGAGGTACATGTACTCAAAATTGTTGCCTGTGACAAGGCCCATGACATTCACTTCCTCGTTGCCTTGGCGCTCGTCCATGGCGCCTTCGAGGCACAGGTGCAGTACCGAGTTGTCGGCCACCTTCTGTGAACTGCCCATTTTCATGAGAGCCATGCTCAGCATGATGGCGCTGATGAAGAACACTACCAATGCCAGAAATGCGCCCACAAATGAGCCGCAAACTATCAATATGAATCGTTTTAACATAGCGATTATTATAATTTCAGTTTATTAAACTGACAAAGATAGTAATTAATTTTATAATAAAAAGGCATTTTCGCTGAAATATTGTTTTTCTTGTTCATCTTTTTCACAGTTGATGCAAAATGATTATATTTGTAGGTTAAAATTTAATTTCAAAATGACATTAGCTACAATCATATCAATCCTGTTTTTGGCGGCAGGTCTTTTTCTGCTGGTTTTCATGCTCCGCACCGATGTGCTCAAGATTCAAGAACTCAACTACGACAACGGGCAGTTTTATGACTGGATAACCACAACCGACGAGTATCTCACCGTGCGACGCATCTTGGCGCTGGTGATTTTCATCGCGTCGGTCACTACCATGGCCATCGACTCGCATTTTGTGGTGGCAGCCCTGGCGATAGGTGTGGTGGCACTTGGCGTGTCGGTTGTCAAGTCGGAAGCATGCAACCCTTTCTTGTCGAGCAAACGGGCATGGCGCCTTTTTGCCGTGATGCTTGCGTTCATGCTTGCCGTGATTGTGGGAGTGGCCCTCACCACAGGGCTCTACTATGCCGGTGTGGCGGCCGTGTTCTTCTCCACTTTTTCCTATGCCTTCACGCTGGCATTCAACTGGCTCATGATTCCTGTCGAGAATCGCATGGGAGGTAACTGATTATCAAGAATTTATAACAAACAAAACGCATAACTATGACAATGAAACGAGTTTTTCTCACAGCAACGATAGCGATTTTGATGATGGTTGCGGGCGCTGCTACTGCCGCCGCTCAGGCTCCAGATAGGGTTTCGGCCAATGTGAAATTGCCGTCACATCCGCGCCTGCTGCTGCTCAAGGGCGAGGAACAGGCACTGCTAAATAACATCAAGGCTGACAGATACTGGAGGCAAATGCAGTCGATGCTTGAGCGCGAGGCCGATGCCATCATCGAGCTTGAGCCTCAGGCCCGTGAACTCACCGGCCGCCGCTTGCTCACAGTCTCGCGAGAATACCTGCGCAGGATTTTTATATTGAGTTATGTTTATCGCACCACTGGCAAGGAGGAGGTGCTGCGTCATCTCAAGAAGGAGGTGCTTGCCGCTTGCCGCTTCAGCGACTGGAATCCGTCGCATTACCTCGATGTGGCCGAAATGACCTTGGGCGTGGCCATTGCCTACGACTGGGTTTATGACAAGTGGAGCAACCGTGAGCGTAAGACCATTCGCAATGCCATCATCGAGAAGGGACTTGAACCGTCGTTTGTACCGCAGAACGAGAAGACCTTTAACAAGGTGTCGAACAACTGGAACCCTGTTTGCCATGCGGGACTGGTATTTGGTGCACTGGCGGTCTGGGAAAACGACCGCAGCGAGGCTGCTCAGGTGGTCAACAGAGCCTTGCAGAATGTTCCCATAGCCATGAAGGAGTATGCCCCCGACGGCGTCTATCCCGAGGGTACGATGTATTGGGAATATGCCACCGACTTCACCGTGCTGCTCATCGAGGCACTCCAACGGGCGCTGGGCACCGACTACGGACTGAGCCAGTCGCCAGGATTCATGAAATCGGGCGACTATCATCTCAACATGTTCACCCCCTCGATCAAGGCCTTCAACTATAGCGATAACGATCAAAACGCCAGTGTGTTGCCTGTCAAGTTCTGGTTTTTCAAGCAGACGGGCGACTCCACGCTGCTCTACAACGAAATCAAGTTGCTGAAACGAAAAGGCGTCACGCACTTGAAGTCTAACCGTTTGGCGCCTACCATTCTGCTGTGGGGCTCTACGGTTGCGACTGCCAAAACACCGGTGCCCGAAAAACTCATGTATGTGGGTGGTGGCAGCAATCCCGTGGCCGCCATGCGCTCGGCATGGGCCGACAATGCCATGTACCTGGGCGTGAAACTCGGCCGACCTTCGATTTCGCATGGTCACATGGATGCGGGCAGTTTCATCATCGAGTCGCAAGGTGTGACTTGGGCTGCCGATCTGGGCATCGAGAACTATTATAACCTTGAAAAGAGAAAAGTGGGTGTGTGGGATTTCTCGCAGAAGTCTACCCGCTGGGATGTGTATCGCTATAACCCCAACAGCCACAACCTGGTCACCTTCGACCAGGCCAGACAGGTGGCTAACGGCACCGCCACCTTCATCGACACGGCCGACGATCCCATGGACATGCGGGTCACAGCCAACCTGAAGCCGGTCTATGGCATGCAGATTCACAGCTACACACGCACTTATGCCTTGAAGAATAAGAGCGAGGTGGTGATTACCGACAACATCACCACCGACGATGCCACCACCATGACATGGAACCTGATGACATCGGCCGTGGCCACTAAAGTGTCCGACAAGGAAGTGCTCCTTGAGAAAGGCAAGAAGACCATGCGCATCAAGATGGACTTCAATGCGCCTGTCACCTGCGAGATTGCCGATGCCACCCCGCCCACCGACTATGAGCATAAAAACAAGGGTTATCAGGTAGTGAGGTTCTCAAGCAAGTTGAAGGCGAATGCATCCTATACCATCACCGTCACCTTTGCACACGACCCCGTGACCAATCAGTAAAAAGAATTGTCATTTTGTCAGTCTTTGAGGTGTGTAAAACGCACTTGGAACAGTTTTTGCCAAATTACAAGGCAAAACATTAAAACTGTGACAACTATGAACAATTTTCAGCAACTCATCGCGGGCGACAAGCCCGTTCTGGTCGATTTCTTCGCCACTTGGTGTGGTCCTTGCAAAATGAGTTTATAACCCTATAGGATACAAGAACGACCTCTAAAGGCTGCGTTATCAAGCATGATAGCGTGGTCTTTTAATTTTTCAGTTTACCATTTTCGGTTTCGATCGTTATTATAGTAGAACATCGCAAAATGGA
>JAEEGL015141641.1_pt1 | contig 21467 bp, 19 predicted proteins | sample 9134231 | NCBI WGS metagenome assembly JAEEGL01 (sample SAMN16246548, study PRJNA631951) | gut metagenome | biome: gut microbiome; feature: rumen; material: fiber-attached | host: Bos | place: Iran: Karaj | collected 2018-10
AGAGAAGCCAGGGTGAACCGTTAATTCCGATGGAGGATTTCGGAATTCCGCTTGATCAGAGAATCGTGGATGCCATTACGAAGGGTCTGTCCATGGATCCGAAGGACCGTCAGCAGGATATGGGACAGCTGGCAAGATCCCTGTACGGTGTAAAGGTTACTTCAAAAGAGGATGATACCACACAGGTTGTATTCCCGACTTTTGACAGTTCCATGTTATATGACCGCCGCAACCAGCGAATCTGGTTCGGACATTACCCCATGAATGAAGTGGTTGGGGCATCTCTTACCACGGATATCATCTATGCCAACTATGACATGCAGGACTGTGCCATGGTCGGAGAAAACAAGTTCAAGAGATTCCGTCCGCTTGACGGTCTGATGAGCAAGGATTACAAGAATAAGAATTTTGCCAAACTCAAAGAAGACAGCCGTAAATACCGGTTCTTTGAATTTTCCGAAATTCCGTGGGTAATTCTTTATCACAGCGGAAACAAAATGGTAATCCAGTCGGAATACATTCTTGATTACCAGATGTTTGACGAGCGTGATTATATCGATATGAGTGAACGTGAAGTTATGAAGACCAGAACGGGAATTTCCTGGGAAACCAGCCGGATCAGGGAATGGCTGAACCGTGACTTCTTACATACCGCTTTTACCGATACGGAACAGAAGCGTATTATGATTCGCGAAGTGATAACCCCGATTTCATCCTTCTCGGATGAGGTTACCTATGACAGGGTTTTCCTTCCTTCGGTGGATGAAGTAAATGCCGGTTTCGGCAACAAGACGGTCCGCGGCGGAAACGGACTGAAAGTGAATGATAAATCCGGCCCGAACATGATCAGCCAGTATGCGGCCGCACAGAAGGTGGACGAGAGTCTTCCGATGGGATATGGACTTCGTACCAGAGGCTCTTTGAATGTAGGCAGAGGAACATTCGCTTACGGTGAGAGCTGTGACGGACAATGCATTTTAAACGGCAATCTGAAGAACTGGCGTGTGGATCAGCCGATGGGAATTCGGCCGATTATTCAGGTTGATGTAAACGAAATCATGGAAATTGAGTAGCAGAGGGGCCCATGCATGAGTACTTATGTAATGAGTGATATACATGGACAATATAAGTCATTCTTGAAAATGCTCGATCTGATTCGTTTCGGTGAAGAAGACACGCTGTATGTTTTAGGTGATGTGATTGACAGAGGGCCGGACGGAATCCTGATTCTTGAGCATTTGATGAAGATGGAGAATGCACAGATGTTTATGGGAAACCATGAACTTCTGATGCTGGATGCCCTTAAGAATGAGTTTGAAATCCAGAATAAGAAAAGAATGGATACGGATGACATTGATATCTGGCTGGATCCCTGTAACGGAGGTCTGCCCACTTACAATGCATTCAAAGCCCTTCCGGCTGCCAAGAAGCAGAAAATCTTAGAGTATTTAAAGGATACCTGGGTTGTCAAGAAAGTCAGCATCGGAAAGAAGAAATACTATCTGGCACATGCTTACTGCACCAAGATGAAATTCGACGAAGGCCTTCGTTTCATGGAAATTCCGTATAATGAAACCTACCGGGTAGTATGGACGAGTATCTATGACTTCCGCTACCAGGATATGGTCGGCGAAAAGCTTTTTCCGAATAAGAAACTGACGTACATTCACGGGCATACCTTTACACAGCGTCTGGACTGTGTCGATAAATACGGCAGGGGACTGATTTATAAAGACGATAATTTTATGGGTTATCGTATTTATAATATCGACTGCGGAATGGCACTTCGCAACAAGGCAAGCCAGCTTGGATGCATTCGTCTGGAAGATGAGAGAAAGTTCTATGTTTATCTGGAAGACGGACTGCTTGAGTAGAATGAAACGTCGGATTTTCGCCTGGGGAACACAAACGCAGGCAATCATACAAATGAGGATGTAAATGAGAATTATAAAAAGCTTCCGAAGATCGGAAGCTTTTTTGATGCAAAAGACCGGCAAGCGACTGCCGCGAAGCGAAAACAAGCTCCTCTTGGAACGTGTCTGTTCTGCTTGCAGAAACAGGCAATTTTCGAGAGGAGCTTGTTCGTGCTTGCACGGGCAGGCATTTGCCGGTCGCAAGGACATGGAGCACGAAGTGCGGAATGTTGGTTAAGTGTTTTATGTCCATGCTCCGTCAAAGGAGATAACCTGTCCGGTTAAATAATCCGAGGCGGTTACGATTTTATATACCATTTCGGCGACTTCGTCGCTGGTGCCGGGACGTCCGGCCGGAATCTCTTCGAAAATGCTTTTCTTTTCGTTTGAGGTTAATGCTTTATTCATCTGCGTATCGATAAAGCCGCATGCGATTGCATTCACGGAAATCCCACTCGGGGCAACTTCCTTAGCCAAAGCTTTGGTAAATGCGTTGACACCGCCTTTGCTGGCCGAATAGGCTACTTCGGTGGAGGCACCGACTTTTCCCCATACGGAGGAGATATTGATGATTCTGCCGTTATGTCTTGAAATCATTTGCGGAAGAACCGCACGGGAGGTAAAGAAGCAGGAGGAGAGGTTGGTATTGATGACCTGATTCCATTCTTCATCGGTCATATCCTGCAAAAGTCCGATATAGGAAATTCCGGCATTGTTTATAAGCACATCAATCTGGATGCCTTCCTCGGACAGGCGGCGGAACAAATCGTTTACGGCATTTGAATCCGCAACGTCGCAGGTATAGCAGCGGGCTTCCACTTTGTACTGATCGGATATGATTTTGCCGATTTCCTGCAGCTGTTCAATGGAACTTTTGCAGACTAAGACAAGGTTATATCCTTTCCTCGCAAAGCAGTTTACGATACTTTTGCCGATTCCTCTCGAAGCACCGGAAATAAATACGGTTTTTGCCATAATAAATCCCCCCTTAAATACGATGGCAATAATAAGAAAATGCATAATTATTATATCGCATATCGGGAGGGAATTATATTAAAAATATATTAATTTAGTATTCGAGGCCGCATACCTTAAAGCCGGACGGCGTACGTACGCAGTAGAAACGGCATTCGGTATCCACATTGGTTTCGGCTCCGTAAACGATAAGCACCTGGTGAACATCTAACTGGCAATAGAAATGATCGTTGTCATACGGGTCAAATTCCACAACTTCCGTCTCTTCGCTCTGAATACGGTGTCCCGGATAATACTTTCTGGAAGTACCGTATTCCACCATCTGCAGATAATTCGTTCCGGGAAGGAAATACTGCGCGGCAGCAGCCTGGGAGGCATCGTTGGCCACATAGTGAATGTAGGTTAATGCCGCTTTGTTCATAAAGTCGATCATTTCGGTTTCCACTTCTTCGGGAACCGTTAAGGAAGCGACATACATACCGAGGGATTCGTCAAAAACGGGCTCGATGTTTCTTCCGTCGGCAGCCGTCACCGTCAGTTCCGGTTTTTCATAAAAACCGCTGACCAAATAGGTACGCGTATGCGGAATTTCGATATCGGTAAAGAATTCCTCGCCTTTTCCGGGAGTGTTCTTGTAGCAGTATTCATTATCCACACTTTTTCCGTTAATTAACGGCTCGTAGCAGGTCGGACAGGAGAAACGCACGGAATGCTCGGCATCGGTGTAGAATTCGAAGGTATCAACCTCCCAGTAGGGAAGCTCGTATTTGCGGGATTCCGTTTCGGACTGCTTTAAAGTAAGCTCCGCTAAAATATACCGGTCGGCGGTAATATAATAAGCCGGCTTGTCGTCCGTATATTCACCTGCTTTGGAAAAAGAAATGGATTTTCCTTCTACCAGTTTGGACATATAGTGATAGAGGTTTTCCTCGGTTTCGAATTCGTTGATTTCCGGCTTCTCGGTCTGCATGCTGTGAAGCGTTGCCATATCGTTTTTTTCAAAAATCGTAACGATTTTCTCTGCTACATGCTCCGGAAGGGATGCCTGATATTCGCTTTCATATGCATTTAAATACTGATAGAATTTTCCAAGGAAGAGAATAATGGCTAAAAGAAGGAAACTGAACCATATTCCGCAGAATAAACCGAACGGATGCATTTTCTTCGAAGCTTTGCTTTCGGAAAGAGGGACAATTTTCGGTGAACGGTACTCGCCCATGATCAGTCTCTCCTTTCCACAATGAACGCGGTCGGCATTTTTCTGGCACGCATGGTACAGCTTTTTACGATTTCCTCATCATTGTAAACCATGGAAGAGGACATTCCGCCGTCTAAGTTTGCTGCGTTTACCGCTCCGAAGTCTTCCATGACTTTTACTAAGTCTGCCATGGAGGCACCGAGTGATGTGGTCTGGCGTCCTTCGATGACAAGAAGCAAAACAGCACCGTCCGCACGCTGACCGATGGCGGTACGGGGATTTAAGCCCGATCCGGATCCGGCCATGGTGGCGGATTTGCCGTTTACAATCAGGGCAGGACCGAACGATACGGCATCGCGGATGCCGATGGACTGGGCATAACCGGCACTCATTCTGCCTACCACAAGGACGTTATCATTATTAAATCCGTATACTTCATAGGTACTGCCGGGGTCGCCCATGCGAAGAACTCCTTCGGAGAAGACAATGCCTTCCGGCATGCCGCCGGTACCGATTCCGGCTTCGTCGTCATATTTTCCTCCGTTGATTCCGCCCACGGCATCGTATTTCGCAACCATATCGACCAGGGTAAGACCCGGGGAACTGATGCCGTAATGATCGATTGTACCGACTTTGACACGGGACGGATCGAATACCACCATCATTTTTCCGCGGTAGGTCGGTCCGTGAACGTCATAGACGGTAATTCCGTCTCCGTCCGGATCTTCCGGATTTTCCAGCCTTTCCACCGAGGAAGGATCGCCGGCGTTCCTGTCTTCGTTTTCGGCCACAATACGAACCAGGGAAGTATCGGTGATTTCATCGAATCCCCTGGTGGAGTTATTGGCCATGATTTCATCCACCTGTTCGGGGGTTAAATAGATATCCACCAAAATTCCGCCGACCGACGATTCCTTGGCCGAAGCCACGAACAGATCGCGGAATCTGGGAGACGGTCCCAGATGAATAAAATACAGAAGCGCAAAGAAACCGGCCAGCACAACAACCACCGTGCCGAAAAGCCAGCCGAAGAAGCCCAGAATACCGAACAGAATTTTATTCTGCTTTTTCTTTTTTTTCTTTTTTTTGTTTTTAGCCATGACAATTTACCCAAAACTATACACAAATCAACACATAATCCACTAAATTATACCATATATTGTGGTTTGGCACAATATTTTTTAAAAACATATACAAGATTGGTAAAATTAGTGAAAGCTTAATTCAGGTGTTATAATCATTGCGGAGAATATTTAGAGGAAGAAGCCGGCAGAAGCCGATAAAAGAATCGAAGAAAGGAAAAAGAAAATCGAAGGAACGAAAAAGCCGGTAAAACAAAAAAGAAAGCCCGGAAAATGCAAAAAGACCGGAGAAATACAAAAAATAGTTGACAGACCGGAAGGGAAATGGTAGATTTATAGAGGTTTCGATAAAAACAAGCAGAGTTTCCACTCTCACCCTGCGGCAATTGGGCTTCAGGCGTTAACAAAGATGATACCGCGTTATGCGTATATTTTTGAGTGGATACTTTGTATTCACTCAATTTTTATATGGAGGGTAAAACAATTACAGATTACAGTGTAAACGAGCAAATCCGAGACAAAGAAGTACGTTTGATTGGTGAAAACGGAGAGCAGCTTGGCATTATGAGCGCGAAGGAAGCCCAGCACTATGCCGAGGAAGCAGGTTTGGATCTGATAAAGATTGCGCCTATGGCAACTCCTCCGGTATGTAAAATTGCGGATTTTGGAAAATTCCGTTATGAAATGAGCCGGAAAGAGAAAGACAACCGCAAGAAGCAGAAGGCGATGGAAGTGAAAGAGATTCGTCTTTCCCCGAATATCGATACCAATGATTTAAATACAAAAATGGCAGCAGCCAGAAAGTTTCTGACCAAGGGCGAAGAAGTAAAGGTTGTGCTTCGTTTCCGCGGCCGAGAGATGGCCCATATGGCAAACAGCAAACATATTCTGGATGATTTTGCCACTGCACTGGAAGATGTTTCCACCATTAAAAGACCGGCCAAGGTGGAAGGCAGAAGCATGATTTTAATTCTGGCGGCCAAGAAGTAATAAGCGATTTTAACTGCATATACCCATGACGATCGGGAGTTAAAGAATAACGATAACGCAAAACGTTCGGTGATGATAAGGCAGCTAAGATAAAAGACGGTAAGAATTTTAAGGAAACCGAAAAACTCATATAATCGAAGGAGGATAAAGAAATGCCTAAAATGAAAACAAGCAGAGCGGCTGCAAAGCGCTTTAAAGTAACAGGAACAGGTAAGTTAAAAAGAAACAAGGCATACAAGAGCCACATTTTAACAAAGAAGTCTACAAAGAGAAAACGTAATCTTCGTCAGTCTACCATTACGGATGCAACGAATGTAAAGAACATGAAGAAGATTTTACCTTACGTTTAATCGATAGGAGGAATAAGGAATTATGGCTAGAATTAAAGGTGGCTTAAATGCCAAGAAAAAACATAACAGAGTATTAAAGCTTGCAAAGGGATACAGAGGAGCAAGATCCAAACAGTATCGTATTGCAAAGCAGTCCGTAATGAGAGCACTTGCTTCCTCCTATGCAGGAAGAAAGCAGGCTAAGCGTCAGTTCAGACAGCTGTGGATTGCACGTATCAATGCAGCAGCCAGAATGAACGGACTTTCCTACAGCAAGTTCATGTATGGATTAAAGCTTGCCGAAATCGATATCAACAGAAAAATGCTTGCCGAGATGGCTGTAAATGATGCAGAAGGCTTCAAGGCACTTGCGGATATCGCCAAGAGCAAAATTGCGTAATCTGTAATGAATGGCCGGGTATTTTCCGGCATACGGGTACGATTGACAGATAAGGGAGTGGAGCCTTTCCACTCCCTTTTTGCAAATAGAAGGGAGGAACCTTATGTCGGCTTCATTCGATCATGTGCTTCAGTATTTTCGCGAAATCTGCGCGATTCCTCACGGATCGTATCATATTGATGAAATCAGCGATTATCTGGTTTCCTTTGCAAAGAATCATTCCCTGGCGTATCGTCAGGACGAACTGAAAAATGTCATCATTTTCAAAGAGGCTTCTGCCGGGTATGAAAACGAACCGGCGCTCATTTTGCAGGGACATATGGATATGGTTGCGGTAAGCGACGATCCGGAAAAAGATATGGAAAAAGAAGGTCCCAAACCGGTTGAAGAAGACGGATATCTCTTTTCACCGAATACTTCTCTCGGCGGCGATGACGGGATTGCAGTTGCATATGCGCTTGCGATTTTAGAGGCGGATGATTTGCCGCATCCGGCACTCGAAGCGGTCTTTACCGTAAACGAAGAGGTTGGAATGGACGGCGCAGTCGGGATTGATTTATCGGATTGCAAAGGGAAGAGACTTTTGAATATCGACTCGGAAGAAGAGGGCGTAATCACCGTTTCCTGTGCGGGCGGAATCCGTCTTCATGCGGAGTTTGAAGGAAAAACCGAAAAACTTACGGCTCCGTGCGTATTCCTGTCGCTTGACGGTCTTCTGGGCGGTCACTCCGGAGCCGAAATCCATAAAGGGCGTGCCAATGCTGCTCATCTGATGGCGGATATTCTGCTTGAGATTGCGGAAGAATACGATGTACATTTAATCTCCATGGCAGCGGGAGAGAAGGATAATGCGATTCCTTCTTCGGCCGGTGCGGAATTTCTTGTAACCGACCTTGGCGATGCGGATGAATTCATCGGTTTTGCGGAGCATATCAATGAACATTTCAAAGCCCGGTACGAAGGGATTGAGGAGAATATTTCCTTTACCGCGGGCATTCAGCTTCCCCGGGAAGAGGAATGCTTTACATACGATGACACCGAACGATTTTTGGAATATCTCGTGGAAGCGCCCGACGGCGTGATTTCGATGTGTGAGGACATCGATATGGTGCAGACGAGTCTGAATCTGGGAATTTTAAAATGTACGACGGACGGTATGAGCGCGGATTTTGCACTCAGAAGTTCCGTAAAAGAGGAAAAGGCAGAACTCATAAAGCGCTTAAGTTCCATCACGGAAACTTACGACGGAGAGGTTTCGACATCCGGTGATTATCCGGCGTGGGAATACGTAAAGGATTCCCCGTTCAGGGATCAGGTGGTCCGTGTTTATAAAGAATGTTACAAAGAAGATCCGGTTGTGACGGGAATTCATGCGGGACTGGAATGCGGAATTCTTTCCACAAAAATTCCCGGGCTGGAAGCTGTCAGCATCGGACCGAATATTCTTGATATTCATACGACGAAGGAAAAACTGGACATTAAGAGTGCGAAGAGGACCTGGGAATACATTTTAAAACTTCTGTCTGAAAAACAGGCATAAAAAATTGTTCGGGGAATGAACAAAGGAAGAAAATGATAATCGATACTTACAATGCTGTTGCAAACAGAGAAGAGGCGGATCGTCTTTCCGAACGGATTGAGATGCTCGGAAAGAAGACCAAAGCGGACAATAAAGATATTATCCGTCTTCGTTTTGCAGTGGAAGAAGCACTTCTTGCCTTAGACCGGAAATATAACAGCTCTCTTCCGATTACGGTGCAGATTGAACGGAAAATAGAGTTCTATTCCGTAAAAATAAGCTACATCGCGGAAGCCTATAATCCGTTTTCCGAAGCGGAACACTCAGCGGATGAATGGTCGAACCAGGTACTCGAAAGAATCGGGCAAAAGCCGATTTATCACCAAAAAGGTGATTTCAATGTACTGCAGTTTATCATTCCGAAAAAAAGATATAAACAGGAAATGTTTATTCTTCTTGCCATGGTTTTAGCTGTTTTGTTCGGTGTTTTCGGGAAATATATTCCGGAAGTGGTAAGAACGAATATCGCAACTTACGGTCTGGATTTGATTTCCGATATTTTTCTGCGCCTTCTGGGCGTTTTTAGCGGTCTGATTATCTTCTTTTCCCTGGTAAACGGAATTTGCGGGATGGGAAGTGTTGGGGATTTTTCCAAAGTCGGCAGAAATATTATCATAAGATATGTGGGCCTGTCCTTTATAGGCGGTGCCGTACTGACGGTTGCGGCTTCGTTTCTTTTCCGGATTCAGTGGGGCGGTGCAGTAAACGGAGGCGATATTCCGAATCAGATTAAAGAGATTATCTTAAGTATTTTTCCGGGCAACCCGATTGAACCGTTTGAACAGGGAAATATGCTGCAAATCATTTTTCTCGCAGTACTGATCGGAGTGGTGCTTCTCGGACTCGGAAACCGTGTGCGAAGTGTTCGTGTGGCAGTTGTTCAGGCAAACGATCTGATTACCAAGTCACTTGATATCATCTGCAAGATTTTGCCGATTTTTATTTTTACATCGCTGTTATCCATGTTCTGGCAACTTGGATTCGGAATGATACTGTCCCTTTGGAAACCGCTTATAATAACGGTTTTGCTCGGGTTTGTCATTCCTGTCGCAAAACTGCTTTATATTGCGCTTCGGTATCATATTTCTCCGTTTGTCATTATCCGGAGACTTTTCAAAAGCGTCTTTGTTTCATTTACGACCGCTTCGACGATGGCATCCTATTCCGCAATCAAGGATGATCTGATTAAGGGACTCGGGGTGGAAGAAAAGTTCGTGGAATTTTCCTTCCCCATCGGCATGAACCTGTATGCGGCATGCTATACATTGGTTTATTTAAATACAATCCTGTTTCTGGCGGAAAAATCCGAAACGCCTGTTTCCGTAATCTGGATTGTGATGGCAGGATTCTTCAGCGTGGTATTTTCCATTGCCACACCGAATGTTTCGGGCGGTGCGCTTATCTGTGTCGGTGTTATGATGAAAAACTTAAATATGCCGGATTCCGCTTTGGCTTTGGCGGGAACCCTCATTATTATTCTTGATTTTTACGGCACGGCGACAAGGAATCTTTCACACGAACTGGAAGTCTTTCTCCAGGCGAAAAAATTCGGCAAGGTTGATGAAACTGTTTTGCAAAAAGACGGAATCATAGTAAAATAATAAACAATACGGTTTTCTTTCTTATCAAAAACAGTAAGTGAAAAGGAACCGGCAGGAGGGAAAAACATGAATATGTACGGAACATTCTGGGCGCTTATTCCGCCACTCGTTGCGATCATTCTGGCACTGATTACGAAAGAAGCATATTCTTCTTTGTTTGTGGGTGTCTTAATCGGTGCGATTTTCGTAGTCGGATTTCCGACATCGCTTGACGGAATCGGGGTTTTTGCCGCAAAGACGATGGATACGGTTATCAATGACGGTCTGATTTCCGCCATTGAAGGGACGGCAGGAATTTTTCTGTTCCTGATTCTTTTGGGAATTATAGTGGCTTTGATTAACAAAGCCGGCGGAAGTGCCGCATTCGGAAGATGGGCCGAGAAAAATATCAAATCCAGGGTGGGAGCACAGTTTGCGACATTTGTACTCGGCATTATGATTTTTGTCGATGATTATTTCAACTGTCTGACAGTAGGATCGGTCATGCGTCCCATTACGGACCGCAATAAGATTTCCAGGGCCAAGTTATCCTATCTGATTGATGCCACGGCAGCACCGGTTTGTATGATAGCACCGGTATCTTCCTGGGCAGCGGCGGTCAGTTCCGTTGCGGCGGATTCCGATACCGGAATATCCGGAATTGAACTATTTATACGTGCCATTCCTTATAATTTTTATTCCCTTTTAACGTTTGTGTTTATTATCGCACTGATTTTATTGAAATTTGATTACGGTCCGATGAAAAAACACGAAAGACTGGCACAGCTTACCGGCGAACTCGGAGCCAGAGAGGGCGGAAAAGATGAGGAATTCAATCCGAAGGGCAAAGTAATCGACTTAATTCTTCCGGTTGTAGTGCTGATTGCGGCCTGTGTCATCGGAATGATTTATATCGGCGGCTTCTTCGGTGAGGATTTCTGGGGCGGAACGGAAAATGCGGGGAATTTTATCAATGCATTTGCGAATACCGATTCTACCATCGGTTTGCCTTGGGGAGCTTTAATTGCGCTGATTTTCACTATCGTTTATCTTTGTATAAGACGTGTCATTACGTTTAAGGATGCCATGGTATGCATTCCCAGAGGATTCTTTGCCATGGTTCCTCCGATTCTGATTCTGACGCTTGCGGTATCCTTAAAATCGATGACATCGACGCTTGGCGCGGCAGAATTTGTTCACGATCTTATGAGCGGAGCGGCAGCAGAACTTCACAGTTTTCTTCCGGCGATGATTTTCCTGGTAGCCTGCTTCTTAGCATTTGCAACAGGAACATCATGGGGAACTTTCGGTATTTTAATTCCAATTATTACGACGATTTTCTCTCCGGACAGCACATTGTATGTAATCGGTATTTCGGCCTGCCTTGCCGGTGCGGTTTGCGGTGATCACTGTTCACCCATTTCCGATACCACGATTATGGCCAGCGCGGGAGCCCAGGTTGAACATGTAAATCATGTTTCCACACAGCTTCCCTATGCCATGACGGTAGCCGGAGTCAGCTTTGTGACATATATTTTTGCCGGACTGATTCAGAATGCGGTAATCTCCCTTTTAATCGGAACCCTGCTGACGGTTGCAACACTGTTTGTAATTCGTCTTATTATGAACCGGAAGAAGGAAGAGACGGTTTGACCGTATAAAAATCGGTTTATCCGAACCGAAAAATAAGGAGAAGGATTCATAATGAAAAGAAAAGAAGAATTGGCGTTTATTGCCGCAGGCGTTTTTGCGTTTCTGTTTCTGCTGCTTATTATTCTGGTGAAAACGGTGGATGTGCAGGCAGTAGGACCGGAAGGGACTTCGGTAGGTTTTGCGACGATTAATTCCGCAATCCATGATGTTACGGGCTTCCGTTCGGGCTTTTATACACTCTCCAAGATTCTGGGAATCCTGGAACTTGCCCTGGTCGTTTTATGGGCGGGATACGGAGTTTATATGTGGATCCGGAAAAAATCCATCCTGAAAGTACCGAGCGTGATTCTCTCTGCAGGAATTATATATGCGGCAGTTGCGGTACTCTATGTATTTTTCGAAAAAGTAGTCATCAATTACAGGCCGATTATTATGGAGGGAAAAGAGGATGTGGAAGCGTCGTTTCCTTCCACGCATACTCTGATTGCCTGTGTCGTTCTGGGCACTTCGATTGTAATCGTAAGCAGGATTATCAAAAATAAAATGGCGAAAAGCCTTATTCAGGGTTTGTTTGCCATTATGATGATTGCAACCGTGGTCGGAAGACTGGTATCGGGTGTTCACTGGTTTACGGATATTATAGGAGGTCTGCTTCTAAGCGCTTCACTGATTTGTGTCTATCTCGGACTGACAAGAGTTTTTCAGTCATTAAAGAAAAATCATTACAAGAAAGAAAGACAGGAAAGAAGGGAATCATAAGATTAAAAAAACAGCCGGCGAATGATTTCGCCGGCCGGTTTTATTTATAATGATTTGCCCGTCAGTTTTTCGTAAGCTTCCAGATATTTGGCAATGGTCTTGTCCACAATATCCTGAGGAAGTGTCCAGTTATGTCCTTCGTTTGCTTTTAACCAGTCTCTGGCAAACTGCTTGTCAAAGGAGGGCTGTGAATGTCCGGCTTCATATCCTTCGAGCGGCCAGAAGCGGGAACTGTCCGGAGTTAACATTTCGTCACCGATTACGATTTCGCCGTTTTCGTTTAAACCGAACTCGAATTTGGTATCAGCTATGATAATGCCTTTGGTAAGAGCGTAATCCGCACATTTCTTATAAAGAGCGATGGTGTAGTCGCGAAGTTTGGATGCGTATTCCTCACCTTTGCCGGGATAAATCTTCTCTAAAACCTCTACGGAACGTTCAAACGAAATATTCTCGTCGTGATCCCCGATTTCCGCCTTGGTGGACGGAGTATAAATGGGCTCGGGCAGTTTGTCGGATTCTTTCAGTCCTTCGGGAAGTGTAATGCCGCAGACGGTGCCGTTTTCCTTGTAACTTGCCCAGCCGCTGCCTGTAATATAACCGCGGACGATGCATTCGATGGGAAGCATCTCGAGCTTCTTGCACATCATGGAATTACCGTCAAATTCTTCTTTACGGAAAAATTCCGGCATATCGTTTACATCAACGGAAATCATATGGTTCGGAAGAATATCTTTGGTATAATCGAACCAGAATTTGCTCATCTGCGTCAGCACGGTTCCCTTCTTCGTAACCTTATTGTTTAAGATTACGTCAAAGCAGCTGATGCGGTCTGTGGCAACCATAATCAGGCTGTCACCGTTATCATAGATTTCACGGACTTTTCCTTCTTTTACGGGTTTGAATTCTTCACTCATGATTTTCCTCCAAACGGTTATTTTTGAATCTCTGTTTTTGTTCGCGCCCGGCAGGGAAAGCCGTTTTTGCCTTATTTTCCGTGCTTTTTATGCGGGGCACATTTACCATATTAACAAATCTGTATGGCGTTCGCAAGATGAATTCTTAAAATATACACGGGGAGAAAAGGGGAAATAAAATGGTTTACATAAAACAAGGAAAATAATGAACTTTTTGTTAATGTTAGGGTTATATCGGTTGACTTTTCAAAATGGTGACTTATAATAGTTATAGACGACTAAAATTGTGACATCAGTAACAATTTTTGAGTCTTTAGTATTGTGTAATCGGAGGGAATGCATTATGGCGGGTGAGTTCTATATCGCTCATAATACAAAGACAGATGAATATTTGGCGGAGAAGCTTTTTCGAGGATTCTATATGACGCCGGACGTTACCAATGCACTAAAATGCAAGGACGAGATGGAGATGAGAAAGAAGATCGAGAAAGCGAATGTTGACTATAAGTCGATGCTCCAGATAGAAACGATTACCGTTTATTAAAGGAGAGAAGAAGGAAAGCAAAACCGGGCTGGACGCCCGGTTCTTTTTGTTTCTTCCTGCTGTTTTTTATTCGGCTGTTTTTCCGTCTTCCGGCTTTGTATTGCCTTCCTCGGGCTTAGTACCTTCTCCTTCCGGCTTTGTGTCAGCTTCTTCGGGCTTAGTTCCGTCATCCTTAGGTTCAGTGTTACCTTCCGCCGGTTTATCTTTGCCGGATTCTTCATTCTGCCTCTTATGGATATTGTTGATATCCTCAGTGCTTCCGCCGCCGGTGTCATCCGCGGCACGGAATTCGCCTCTTTCCACCAAACGCAAAAATGCATCTACAACATCCGGCGTCAGCTGCGTACCGGAAACTTCCTTTATGATGGATACGGCCTTTTCGAAGTTCATACGCTTACGATAAGGACGGTCGGAATACATGGCGTCAAAAGTATCTGCCACGGCAATAATCTGGGCAACACGGGGGATTTTGTCTCCCGTTAAGCCCTTCGGATAACCTTTTCCGTCGGGACGCTCATGGTGCGATTCGGCACCGACGGCAAGCTCGGGCATTAAGCTGATATCCTTAAGTACAAGATACCCCTGGTGGGAGTGGGACTTGATTTCGTTAAATTCGGATTCTTCAAGTTTTCCGGGCTTGTTTAATACCTCGGGACGAACACCGATTTTACCGATATCATGTAAGAGCGCGATGTTTCTGTATTTTTCCACCGTCTCTTCGTCATAACCGAGTTCCCTTGCCAGCATCGCCGTATATTCGGCCACACGGGTGGAGTGACCTTTGGTATAGGCATCTTTCATATCGATTGTTCTCGCAAATGCTTCGATGACTTCCCTGGTGAAGATTTTGTTTTCTTCCTGTTTCTTTAACAGGGCATCGATTCTCTTTTTGTTAAACAGAAGAGCAAAGCCGATTAACAGACATATGGCAGTTATAACGGCAAAAATGCGGAACCACCATTTCTCGTAAATGGTTTTCTCCACCTGAATCGGAACGGAGATTTCGTTTCCGGCCTGTCCGTGGGAATCCTGCAAAAGCATATGGAAGGTATATTTTCCACCGTGTAAGTTGGTATAAGCAACAGGCTCGAGGTCGGTTCTTGAAACGGTCGTTTTATTCTTGTCGAAACCTTCCAGCCAGTAGGTAACCTGCGGGTTTGTCAGTGCATAGGTATAAACATAGTCATAGAGTGTTACACGTTTGGTATACGCCGGAACAATAAAGGTTCCGTCCTCATTTGGCATGATTGTCTGCCCGTCCGCGTCGATGAACGGAACCGCCATTTTTGTATTGGTGACTTCTTCAAAATCCTTCTCGATATTTACTTTGGAAACACCGGTTGTTCCGGCAATATAAAGATTTCCGTCCGGGGTGATATCCGAGTAGGAGTTGGCCGTGGAAACGACGGATAAGCCGTTTGCGCGGTTATAGTAGACCGGATTGATTTCTCCGTTTGCCAAAAGCTCGTCGGCCGAAACCACATATACGCCGTTGCTCGAAAGAACCCACATTTCTCCGCGTCCGTTTTCAATCATGTCGAAGTTGTTGGAATAGGGGAACTTCTCTATGGTGGTTACCTTGTAATCATCGGTCATGTAACCGAGGGAATTGCTCGTTACAACCCAGAAGAGGTTCCTCTTTTCATCTCTTTTGATACGAAGAACGACTTCAGAGCTTAATCCGTCTTCCTCGCCGACATTCTTGACACCGTGATCGTTTAAGATATAAATGCCGTCTCCGTCAGAGCCTAAGATGGCATCCCCGTTTGCGGCTTCGGAAATGGTTAAGATTTCCGGATTGCTTAAACCGGACTGTTCGTTGTAGACATCTTCGATACCGTTATTACCGATGACAGCGATTCCGCCTGTGCAGGCGGCCATGATTTTTCCGTCGCTCCGTTCAAAAACAACACGGACACGGTCGGAAGGAAGTCCGTCGTCAATGGTGTAAGCACGTACGCTTTCGTTGGAGGTATCGTAGCAGACAAGTCCGAGATCCGAATAGGTGGAAAACCATAGACGGTTCTTCGAATCGTGGATGATGGAGCGGATACGGATGCCGTCTAAAAGGTCGATTAAGTTTGTGGACTTCTTGAGTTTTTCATCCACAATACCGGAAGTTTTCTTAATTCCGACTTTGGAGGCAACGCCGTTATTGGCTATTACGGTTAATCCGGAGTCGGTTCCGATGTAGAGCTGGCTTTTGTACATGCAGGTGGAATTGACCACGTTTTCCGGAAGGTTGTAACGGTCGTATAAATCGGCAAAACGGTTCGGAACGATTTTTAATACGCCCTGACGGGAAGAGGTAAACCACAGGTTTCCTTCGTAATCCACCATCATGGAATCGATAGAGTTATTCATATGAATGTTTTCAATCTGTTCGAATTTGCCGTTGATAAAAGCACCGATTCCGTTGTCGGCGCATACCCAGAGTTCATCGTTGATGATTTCCATCGAATTGACGGTGTTTAAAGGAGAAACACTTAATACTTCCGGTTCTTTCATTCCGTTTTTCAAAACGGCATGATAGATTTTGGAAGATCTGGTTCCGACATAGATTTTCTCCGGATCTTCGGAATCGGGAAGAATGGATTTGATGTCTTCGATACCGAGCCTTGATCCGTCGTAGAAACCGGTCAGTTTCCTGTCAACAATCGTAAAAATCGCACCGTTCTGGGTTAAGCCGTAAATCGTGCCGTCTGCGCCGGCGCGAAGGTCACGGATATATTCATCATTGATCTGTGTTTCGTTTAAAACACTCATTTCTTCGTTTTCGTCGAAGGTTCCGATTCCGTGGGTTGTGGCAATATAAACAATCCCGTTTTTGTCCTCGCAGATGCAGCGGATGGAAGAGGAAGTCATTCCTCCGGAGTGGTGATATCTGGTAAATTCCCCGTTCTCCATTTTGACAGTGCCGTTATCGTTGGTTCCGATCCACAGACGATCCTTACTGTCCACATAAAGACTTACCACACTGGTAATGCCGGTGGTGGAGTCGATACGTTCAAACGTATTGCCGTCATAGCGGACCAGTCCGGAGTATCCTCCGATCCAGATAAAGCCTTCGCCGGTTTCGGCAATCGCATTCGCTTCCGAAGTCGGAAGTCCGTTTTCGTTATTGTATAAAACAGCGGAAAAGCCTTCTTTTTCGCCGGTCGGGTCTACGGAGAGCTCGTCGAAATCCGTCCCGGAAAGATTTTCTGCGTTAATCGGTAAAGCCGCGAATGAAAATGCAGCGGCAAGAAGAAAGATGAAAAGGACTGCCGATAAGGTGATTTTTAACCGCTTTTTCATAGAATTCCCTCGTATATAAAACAAAATTAAATCATCACGAATGTACAAATTAACCTATATTATAGAATACAATAAAAAAACGAATTCGTACATCTAAATATTTCGGCATGTAATTGCGAAGCCCAAAAGAGCCATTTATGTGTTATAATTTCCTTGTATATGGAACTTGAAAGAAAGGATCAGCCATGTCATTATTTCATTTATCTTCCCAAAGTAAAGATAAGAAAGCACCCGGCCCCGCATACAATCCCGAAGAAAAGAAGCCGGTGATCAAGTGCAGCATCTGCAACGGCGAAAAGGTCGGGGGTTTTGTCGTGCTTTCGACCGGGATTTTTGAAGAAGACATGCTGATTAAAAACGATTCCGATTTAAGGGAATTTAAGAAAAAATACGGCATTGAGGGTGAAATAGAGAAAATTTATTAAAAGGATATCGAAAAATGAGCGATTCTTCCAAAGCGGAAAATTCATATAAATATTTCGAAAACAGGGATTGCAGATACTATCCGTGTCATAAGGGGGCAGAGCATATAAACTGTCTTTTCTGTTACTGCCCGCTGTACCGGATGAGCGAATGCCCGGGAAATCCGGTTTATAAAGAAATAAACGGAAAAATGTGCAAAGTCTGCACCAACTGCACCTTCCCGCACCGGGCGGAGAATTACGAAAGAATCATGGAGATTCTGAAAAATGCCGATTAGGGGAAAAACGCATACGGTTTCCCCTTTACTTTTACACTTTAAAGTGACATAATAATCTTTGTGTCAGACAATAAGGAAAATGAAAGGAATCTTAAGAAAATGCCGATTACAGAAATACTGGACCGTAACTGTAAACTTTACGGAAATGATATCTGCTTAGTGGAAATCAATCCGGAAATTCAGGAAACCAGAAGAGTAACATGGAAGGAATATGAGCTGATTGAGCCGAATCCGACCACGCATTACCGCAGAGAGATTACCTGGAATGTTTTTGAAGAAAAGGCAAACCGTTTTGCCAATATGTTAATATCCCGCGGAGTAAAAAAGGGAGACAAGGTTGCGATTCTTTTGATGAACTGCTTAGAGTGGCTGCCGATTTATTTCGGTATCTTAAAAACCGGTGCACTGGCCGTTCCCTTGAACTTCCGTTATACATCAGATGAGATTGATTACTGTTTAAATCTTGCGGATGTAGACGTTCTCGTATTCGGACCGGAATTTATCGGCCGTGTTGAGGAAATCGCAGAGAAGATTTCGAAACACCGCCTGCTTTTCTATGTCGGTGAGAACTGCCCGACTTTTGCGGAGTCCTATTCGGAACTTACCGCAAATGCATCCAGCCAGTCTCCGCAGATCCGATTAACGGATGATGATTACGCGGCCATCTATTTTTCATCCGGAACGACGGGCTTCCCGAAGGCAATTCTGCATAAGCACAGAAGTCTGGTTCATTCCTGCAAAGTAGAGCAGAACCATCACGGACAGACCAAGGACGATGTGTTCCTTTGCATTCCGCCCCTTTACCATACGGGCGCAAAAATGCACTGGTTCGGTTCCTTCTTAGCCGGCGGCAAGGCCGTGCTTTTAAAGGGTACCAAGCCGAAACTGATTCTCGATGCGGTTTCAAAAGAAAAATGTACGATTGTATGGCTGCTCGTTCCCTGGGCACAGGATATTTTAGATGCCATTGACCGCGGAGATGTAAAACTTGAAGATTACGAACTTTCCCAGTGGAGACTGATGCATATCGGCGCACAGCCCGTTCCGCCCAGTCTTATCGCACGCTGGAAGAAAGTTTTCCCGAATCACGAATACGATACCAACTACGGACTTTCCGAATCCATCGGACCGGGCTGCGTACATCTCGGCGTTGAGAATATCCACAAAGTCGGCGCCATCGGCAAGGCAGGCTTCGGCTGGCAGACCCGAATCGTGGATGAGAACCACAATGATGTAGCAAAGGGCGAAGTCGGAGAACTTGCGGTGAAGGGTCCCGGCGTTATGGAGTGCTATTATCATGACGAAGCGGCTACCAAAGAAGTTTTGGAAGACGGCTGGCTCTTTACCGGTGACATGGCGCAGGAAGACGAGGACGGCTTCATCTTCTTAGTTGACCGTAAGAAAGACGTGGTCATCTCCGGCGGTGAGAATATTTATCCGGTACAGATCGAAGATTTCCTTCGCAGCAATATCGCCATCAAGGACGTTGCGGTAATCGGTATTCCCGACAAGCGTCTCGGAGAAGTCACCGCGGCCATCATTGAAGTAAAGGAAGGCTATACCTTAACGGAAGAGGAAGTTGTCGACTTCTGTCACGAACTTCCGAGATATAAAAGACCGCATAAGATTATTTTTGCGGATATTCCGAGAAATCCGACCGGAAAAATCGAGAAGCCGAAGCTTCGCAAGATTTACTGCGGGGAAAGCCTCGTAGCGGCACAAAACCGCGGTTAAAGAACTTATATAACTAAAAATACAAACACAGAAAAAGGAGGATTGGTTTATGGCTGAAATAACACTGACCATCGATAATTTTGAAGAAGAAGTATTAAAGTCGGACGTTCCGGTACTGGTTGATTTCTGGGCATCCTGGTGCGGTCCCTGCAAAATGTTAGGCCCCGTGATTTCCGAAATTGCCGATGAAAGCGACGGAAGTTTTAAGGTAGGCAAAGTCAATGTGGATGACGAGCCCGAACTCGCCGAGCAGTACGGCATCATGAGCATTCCTTCGATTTTTGTTTTTAAAGGCGGGGAAGTTGTGAATAAACAGATCGGACTTACCACGAAGAAGGATCTGCTTGCCATGATTAAACCGTAAAATAAAGAAAAATTCTTAAATTAACATAAACCGCTCGCAACCGGGCGGTTTTGTGTTATAATACCATTTAACTCTAAAGAGGAAGATGCGTCTGACTCAAAGAAAGGAAAAAGAAATATGGCTGTTTATAATCCCAAATCACTGATTGCGGATGAATTCATCAATGATGAGGAAATCCGCGAAACACTCGCTTATGCCGAAGAGCATAAGAATGACATCGAATTAATCGAGCAGATCTTAGAGAAAGCCCGTCCGAAGAAACAGGACAAAGGTTATGTCTGCACGGGACTGACTCACAGAGAAGCAAGTGTCTTATTAGCATCCGATCTGCCGGAAGTAAACGAGAAAATTTTCCAAATCGCAAACGAAATCAAGCTTGCCTATTACGGTAACCGTATCGTTATGTTTGCGCCCCTTTACCTTTCGAATTACTGTGTAAACGGGTGTCTTTACTGTCCGTATCATTTAAAGAACAAACACATTCCACGTAAAAAATTAACACAGGAAGAACTGCGCGAAGAGGTTATCGCACTGCAGGATTTAGGCCACAAGCGTCTTGCGATTGAGGCCGGGGAAGATCCCGTGAATAACCCTATCGAGTATATCCTCGAGTGCATCAACACGATTTACTCCATTCATCATAAGAACGGGGATATCCGTCGTGTGAATGTCAACATTGCGGCAACGACGGTGGAAAATTACCGGAAGCTTCATGAGGCCGGAATCGGAACTTACATTCTGTTCCAGGAAACTTATCATAAGGAAAGCTACTTAAAGCTTCATCCCACGGGACCGAAGCATGATTACAATTATCATACCGAAGCCATGGACCGTGCCATGGAAGGCGGAATCGACGATGTGGGCCTGGGTGTTTTATTCGGTCTTGAACTTTACAAGTACGAATTTGCCGGCATTTTAATGCATGCGGAACATCTGGAAGCCGTACACGGCGTCGGACCGCATACGATTTCCGTTCCGAGACTGAAGAGAGCAGATGATATCGATCCCGACGAATTTGACAACGGTATTTCCGATGAGATTTTTGAAAAGATTGTTGCCTGCATCCGTCTGGCGGTTCCTTATACCGGAATGATTATTTCCACCAGAGAGAACGAGAAGGTTCGTGAAAAAGTGCTTCATCTCGGTATTTCCCAGATCAGCGGCGGTTCCCGTACCTCGGTCGGCGGTTATGCCGGATATACACCGGAAGAACGTCCTCACGATACGGAGCAGTTTGACGTATCCGACCAGCGTTCGCTCGATGAAGTGGTAAGATGGCTGATGGAAAACGGACATGTGCCTTCCTTCTGTACGGCATGCTACCGCGAAGGCAGAACGGGAGACCGTTTCATGGCACTTTGCAAGACCGGCCAGATTTTAAACTGCTGTCATCCGAATGCATTAATGACTCTTGCGGAGTATTTGGAAGACTATGCATCTCCCGAAACCAAGG
>JAEEGL012138777.1_pt1 | contig 21466 bp, 17 predicted proteins | sample 9134231 | NCBI WGS metagenome assembly JAEEGL01 (sample SAMN16246548, study PRJNA631951) | gut metagenome | biome: gut microbiome; feature: rumen; material: fiber-attached | host: Bos | place: Iran: Karaj | collected 2018-10
AGCCTTTAAGATTACTTTTATCCCTTTCATTCAGCTTAACAGTAATGCCGGCTATGATAATATTATCCATAATACTGCACTATTATACATATCATATATAACGATGCAAAAATAAGAATAATATTCTTTATTTCAAAATAATACTATTTCAAATTCCTCCTCGCTGCGTGGGCGGCGTCTTCTGATGAATGGAATAATACCATCCCTCTTCCTCCGGGATTCCGGCTACGCCGGCATCCCTCCCCGCTGCGCGGGGCTTTGCATAGTCCATAAAAAATCCGCACTCAAGCGAGCTTGGTGCGGATTGTTTTATGTCCTCTGCGGAGGAAGAGGGATTCGTGCTTTATCTGCAATGTACCCCACACAGCTTTAGAAAACTGTATTCTACAATGATTAAATGCAGGTGCAGGTATTGGAATTGTCAGAAAAATGTTCCATTTTTGTTCCACTATTTGAATACGGAGTGGAACTATTTCGAATATGATAATAAAAAGACATATATCTTTCAGACTGCGGCCTTACGGTGATAAGGGCGCGCAGCAGATTCGTGTTCACGTTACATTCAGCGGTAAGCGTATTATGCTTACTACAGGTTGCCAGATTAGTTCCGCCAATGTTTGGGATGAGGAGAACGAACTTGTGAAGCCAGGATATCACGGGCCCAAAGGAGAGTCAGACACGACTATCAATAACAAACTCCGGAATGTACGTGATCAGATGGACACAGTCTTCAAATACTTTGAGGTTAACGAGATTAATCCTTCTTCTTCTCAGGTTGCTCAGAAGTATAACGAGAGGATTAAAGGTATTGAATCGAAAAACGAGGAGACTTCAAATGAGAAAAAACCGAGGAGGACTAACTTCTGGGCAGTTTTCGATAAGTTTGACCTAGAATGCGGAGAGAAGAATGCCTGGACAGACGCTACGCACGAAAAGATGGCCGCCTTGAAAGAAGACCTTTCCAAGTATAAAAAGGATCTTAAATTCAAGGACCTGGATGAGTCTGGTCTTACTGGGTTCGTCACATATCTTCGTGACACAAAACGGCTGAGGACTCCGCGGAAAAAGAAAGGTGACCGCGAGGAATATGATCAAGAGGACATTATTGGGCTGAAGAATTCGACCATAAAGAAGAAGTTGGAATATCTTTACTGGTTCTTAAGGTGGGCTACAGACCATGGATACAACACAAATAATATGGCCTTTAAATTTTTCAGGCCTACGCTTAAGGAGACTCAAAAAAAGGTAATCTACTTGACTAAGGCTGAACTAGAGAAGCTTAAGAAGATGACTTTTACCGGAGAGAAGGCTCACCTGGAAGCTGTGCGGGACGTGTTGTTATTCTGTTGCTTTACAGGACTTAGGCATTCCGACGTATATAATCTCCGAAGGAATGACGTTAAGGATGGCCACCTAGAAGTTACTACAATCAAAACAGCTGATAGTGTTAATATCGAGTTGAATAGCATTACACGTTCAATCTTGGACAAGTATAAGGATGCTGATTTCGCCGGGAATAAGGCGCTGCCAGTTATACAGAATCAGTCAATGAACCGAGAATTGAAGGACCTTTGCAAGTTGGCTGGAATTAATGAGAAGATTCGCATTACGACATATAAAGGGAATGAAAGGAAAGATGAAATCAAAGAAAAGTGGGAACTGGTTGGTACCCATACGGGCCGTCGTACCTTTATCGTAAATTGTCTGTCCTTGGGAATCGCTCCAAACGTAGTTATGAAATGGACCGGCCACTCTTCTTATTCCGCTATGCAGCCTTATATTGACATTGTGGACTCAGTGAAAGCCAACGAGATGACAAAACTAGATACATTATTATGAAAGCCTCAGAGATTGTTTATGAGATACTTGGCGGGATCCGCAAAGCAAATAACGTGTTATCCAAGAATCATCTTTTGACAGCCGATGATATGCTATCATTATCGGGTATTTATCAACATATAATAGAATATGACAGAGACCATGATTATCTAGTTTCCCAATTAAAGCTTGAAAGCAATAATAACCAGGCTTTGGAGCAGTTATCTAGGCTGGTAAACACAGAATGCAGTACCTATATTGAGATGTATGATTTGAGGGAAGAGGAATGGGTTAGGCAATGTGACTTTTCTAACCTCATGAATATCATCGGCGATAAAGTAAATCAAGAATATGGGCTTAAAATCAAGATAGCAGAAGATGAAATAAGAAAGGCCTCCCTAATATTTGACAAATACAATGATATCACTCGGTTATACAATAGTTTAGACTGTCGTAATGACCAGGAAGAGTATAAGCAGATTCTTGAAAAGTACCGCGTTGAACTTGAGAATCTGACTGGTCATCCTATAATACTTGAGACGATTAACGAGGAGCACGATGCTGCAAAAGCTTTTCTTAAAGAAAAAAAGAAAGAATTAGATGTACTTTCAAATAAGGTCTTAAATTACAAGGCCGACTTATTAAAACAGATAAATGGTTATCCGATTCTGGATATTTATGATTTCAGTGAGGGATTGAGAGACGCGTTTGCCAAGGATAAGGACATACAAAATGTCGAGCAAAAAAGAAGGCCGGGGCGTCCTACGAAAAAAGACAAATATGAAGCAGACGGAATTAAAGACTTAGCATCATGTTTTTGCAATAGCGAGTATTACTCTCGTTTTTTGAAGATGGTGGATAAATTAGACTCAATCTCCGGGATTGAGTCTAAGACTATTTTCTATGTTTTAGCAAACGCTGGTTGGTTAAAGGATTCTTTTCGTTCAGCAGAAGATTTTGCCGGTTTTATGGTTGAGTCTTTCGGTAGAGGGAAGATGAGTATTTCAAAAGGACATTCTACTTACAAAGGATATTATGATGACGAATATAAAGAGAAAATTAAATCTCTCTTGAAGTTATAGGTTTTCATTCGTTTAGTCTGAGTCTAGTCTGGTAGAATAAAACTAATAAATTATTACTCTAGTTTTATTCTACTGATAATCAGGTAGATAACAACTATATTTGTGGCCAAGACGATGCATAACTGCATCCGTCTCGGCTTTTTTGATTGTTAGATACTTAAAGATATATGTATATGAATAAAGACATTGAACAGCTTCTTCATTTGCCGCTCTGGCAGATGACTGGTCACGAATTCGTGACATTACATCATTACGCTCTTTCTGTCGGTGCCGAAAAGAAATCAATTCCTCCAACTCATACTAACACCATTATGAAAACGGGGGTCCGTGAATTGGCCGCATACCTGTCGTGTTGTGAAAGTACTTTGTATTCCATGAAGAGAGAAGGTGTACTTGATGCAGCAATTATCAGCCACATAGGCAAGAGCATCGTGTTTGACGCTGAAAAAGCTCGTACACTAGCCCAAGAATTCAAAGCAAAACAGCACCCCCAGCGTTAGTCTATGGAAAAGGAACTGTACACAATGCTATTTGCATTCATGTGGAGACTTCTTGGCCTTCAGGGGTCCGTTAAGGAGGTCTTTGCGGTCATTTGGGGATTCTGGCGTAGAGATGAGCGTGCGGTTGCAATTACCAACCATGCTATCCATGAAATAACTGGTTTGGCTGAGTCGACTATAATTACAGCCAAAAACACTCTTCTGAGGCGTAAAATTATATCTGTCGTTGAGCGTAGAGGCAAACCCTCCATCTATGATGTACATCTCCCAATAGAGGTCACTGAATATTGGAGGGGTATATATCATAAGCCAAACCATACCGAAACAAGGACCCCTTCCAATCCTGTCCCCAAAAACAATAATAATACTAATCAAAAGAAAAAAAATGGAAATCAGTCAATTAATGTCGGAAATAGAGAAGAGTTTGAGATACCAGACAGGCTTTGATGAACAGATTCTCAAACTACCACCAACTTTAGCACTCTACTCCGTAACAGATATTGAGTATATCATCACTAAAACAATTGAAAACATCGTCAAAAGCAGAGGTATTGCACTGTGTACCATTCAAGGTAGCGAACTCGAAGAAAAGATTAAAGGAACAGTTCAGTGGATAACAGGGCCGAAGTGGCGCTCTTGTTTACTTCTTCAAGGGGCCGTTGGTACAGGAAAAACCACATTGGCTGAAGCATTGTACCACTTGTATTACGTTGTTGACGCTTCAATTTGTAAAATATATGCGCCCAAACTAATAGAATGCTTCGAACTTCAAATGGCAGGTGTCTCTCACGCATACGAGGAGTACAAAACGACGAAAAGATTATATATAGATGAACTTGGCTCTGAATCTCCACGGTCATATATATATGGAACGGAGTACACACCAATCCAAAATCTTATTACATATAGATATAATCGTCAACTACCGACAATTATTACGACAAACTTAACAGATTCTATGATTACTCAAAGATATGGCGAGAGAATCGCTGACAGGTTCAATGAGATGTGTTCTGTACTATATTTCTCGGGACCATCTTTCCGAACCTAGTTAAAAGATAGTTATGTCGCCGACGGCGACGGACGGGAGCGACGCCGTTGGCGGAGCGGTTTGTATTTTAACATGTATATATGACAAGGTGTGGTTTTCCCCGGGGCAGTATGCCAATGGGAAACCTGTCCCTCAATGGTCACCTTGTCATATATAATCGCTCCGCTCTCATATCTATAAACAAACATTTTATAGCTCAATGAAAACGAAAACTAAACAAACAAGACACCACGGATCATCCAAGCGGCCGAACCGTCTTGAAATCTCTCTCAATGACGATGAAATGAAAACTGTTGTTGAACTCGCAACTAAGGCGGGTATGACAAAGATACCCACCTTCGCACGGAAGCTCCTTCTTGGAGGTGGCGTCATTCCTGCGCCTATCACTCCAGATGACCGTAAAGATATCAACCAGCTTTCCAAAATAGGCTCAAACCTTTGGCGGCTTCGTAAAGACTTGGAAGACTTTGGAGTTGATCCAGAGTTGTTACGTGATCTTGAACTATTTAAGATTAAATTCAAGAAGATACTTGATTACTATATTGAAAAGATAAAAGCATAATGATTGCAGTAATTACTTCGTCTACTAATTCCGGGAACGTACTTGGTTATGATTTTGGAGACAAGAAAGATAAGGATCAACGAATTAAAATCATCGCCTATGAGGGCGTGACTCTTGACTCCTCCAAGGTTGAGAAGCTCAACCAGAACTGGACAGACGAATCATCCAAGGCTGTTTTCAAGAGTCTTGCATGTACTATGGCCAATGACCTTGCCAAGCAATTCGCCGCCCAGGCGTCAGTCAACGACCGTGTCGTCAAAAACACAGGCCACATAGCCATCTCATTCCCGCCCCAGGACCGCGTTAGACTCACGGATGAGTTCAAAACTAGAGTTGCCGTGGAGTATATGCATAAGATGGGGATAGTAGATACACAATATGTCATCACAGAACATTTTGACACTCATTGTCCTCACATTCACATCGCATATAACCGCGTGAGATATGATGGAAACGTCATCAACTCCAAAAACGAACGCTACCGTAGCCAAAAGATTGCAGAAAATATTACAAAGAAATATGGTCTTACACCTGCGGGAGTGGAGGAACGCAAGCCGAAATCACTGATAGAAGAGCAGCAAAACTATGCCAGGATGCGTATTCTTGCCCGTGAAGCACTTGCTCTCTCACATACAATGGATGAATTCAAAGATGAACTCCGTAAACGGGGAATCGAGTTGAAAATGTCCGCTCATTCACGCGAAGGAGGTGGATATGGATTGTCTTACGTGACGGGCAACTGTACAGCCAAAGGGTCGAAACTGGACCGTACAGCCTTGTCATATGGTAAAGTAACAAGGATACTTGATTATAATGCAAGTCCTAACCATGATTTAGAGAAAGCCAAGACTCTTGCTGAGAAAAGATATTACATAAGAAACTTCCCCGAAGAGACATATGCTGAGGATCTTCGAAGGGGGTTAAACTCTATTAAGAATACTATAGCCAAAGACTTGTTTTCATTAAAAACCGTATCTTTTCAATTTTATAGGGATATTAAGGCTGCTGGTATTCAACTGAGTAATGAGACCGAAGAAACGTGGAATCAATTGAACCGTACCTGGCGGCGTTTTCGGGAATTGAATAATGAATTGCGCGATGTCAAAGAGACCGCGGCCGAGATTAAGACTATTGGTGCAATACTAATGTTTCTAAATCCTCTTATCGGCTTGTTCGCCTTGGTGCTGGCGGAAATAATAAAAGATATCCGCATATCTGAAATCAGAGAGCAGAAAACCGCTCTCCTTTCCCGTGCCAGGACTATTCAGAACCAGATTTCCAACATGGAAGCCCAGAAGGCGAAAATGAATATCGAAAAGAAAACACGCTTGACGGAATACCTTGAGGCGAAGAATAGATATCGTGAGTATTCAGAGGCCATGAAAACCATGAGCATCGAACTCCTTAAATATGACTTCCCTTTCCATGGAAAGAATCATATACAGTATATCCTTCATGGTCTTTATGATGCTACTATCTATCGCGCGGAAGAAGGAGAGGGTACGTACCGCCGTGTCCCTACGGGACGTCTTTCCCCGGGTACAGGCCGTCCGGAAACCATAGATATGTATGAAAGGGCTAGGCAGTCACTTCTGGAAAAAGTCATGTTTGTGGCTTCAGATTGTGCACCCGGGGAATTCTACGAACAATTATTAAAAGCCAAAGAAAACGGTTATTATCGCCTCGGAAGCATGACCATTCACGAAGATGGTAAGATTACCTTTGAGAAAGAACAGGAGTTCCAACCCGTTCGGACTCACACTCACATTATGTCAACTATATCAGAGACAAAGAAACCTATCTATAAGGTATCTTCCAAAGCCAAACATCAATTATAACATAGACGTCCAATAGACACGCACAATCATAGATTTCGAACTTCGTCCGCCCGGTCCCTTGAAAGAGGCCGGGTGCTTTGTCTATGTGCCGTCTTATAATAAGAACTGAAAGCCCTGAGATTCAGACCTTTCAGAGACTAAAATAACAAAAATCTCAATTTACATTCATATAAACCCTTAATCTACTTAATCACATGAATCAGTTTTCAATCACATCAAAACTCATTATTTTCTTCCAAGTCCTGCATATACTTGGCTGGCAGCTAATTGCTGACGTAAACAAACGTAAACAAATCCTAAGAGAACTACTGGATGCGCACAAACTTTTGCTTATAGGAGGGAATAATCAAAGCCATGACACATATGTCGACCAGAAACAATCAAGAATCATCGCCCATGTAAAACTCAATTTTATATGGACGGATGTTGATACGGGCGAACATTTCAGCACAAGTATATATCAAGGACGTTACTCAGCGAAACTAAATCCGAGTTCGTCTATCCCATCTTCAGAGGTAATTATGCACGCCCTTGCCGTTGCCGAGGACACAGCGTTATTTAAGTACCTAAGCGACGAAATCGTTAAAACTTATACTAATTCAAGAAATCTGACTCGTTTGGACCCAATTAAAAGTGGAAAGGATACTACCGCCAAAATGATTTTTAAACAGCTTGTTCTTGGTGATTTCCCTCAGAGATTCATCAACAATATTTATTCGGGTTCTCTAGAACAGGACATTTACGTTGTTGCGATGGACGAGATGAGAGAACCTAACAAGAACTACAATCTAACGAAAAACAATAATGGAAAAATAAAGACTTGTTTCTGCCATGATGCAATTATGTCTTTCATTCCAGGGCGCTCTATGTACGAATGCCACAACCGCAATCATCACATTTCAATAGAGATAAAACGAGAGAAGCGTGATATCATTAGGGATGATAAAATACAACAGTATCTTGGAGCCGTTGACTATTGCTTTATTGCCGTTCCAGAAGGGCTTCTCTGGGAGGGAGTCAACAAGATACGTTCATTTTCAAAAACAGGTAATGATAAGTATATCGGTCTCATCAATGCTAGTAATGGAGATATTGTTATCATGCCCCAGATACAAAAAGAAATCCAGATTGAAGAACGCCGAAACGCTCTTCTGGCGAGAATGCATGCACAATCCAAATGGTTGGATAACCCTGCGGAGGTTTACTGCCCGCACAAGCATGTGACCGGGGGAAAACCAGACTCCTTCATTGAGAGAGGCGGCGTGTCCATTAACGTGAAATATAAGAAACTATGGAGATAATCAAAAATATCAATACTATTGCCGATGAGCCTTTAGAACAACAATTGCAATGGATTTACGCCAACGAGTTCGGTGACGAGAAACGCGATGAATCATATTACCGTAAATTCAAGGCCATCCAAGAACGCTCACAACTTAATCGGTCTCAACTTATAGTCCTATCGTGGTTTCTGGCCACGGAGGGAGTAGAGTTTTCATCAGAAGATGCAGCTGCACAAATCGGCATTACCGTTCGGGAGATGGAGCGAATCACTTTTGATTTATTTCTCCATTCACTAATCACGGACGATTATTCAGAGATTAATCGTGACGGTATTACGTCGTTTTATGAAAAGAAAGCACGTTCTTTAGAATCATTGAACAATTTGGTGCAGAAGCGTACACATCAATCACAAAAGCCGGAAAAGAGTCATTTCCAGACAGAAGAAGAAATCCATAACAGACTTCAGGCTCTTGCTAAAGAGTATGTTTCGGATGGCGATGCCTTTATGGGGGAACAGGACTTTCTCGGGATTGAAGATTTTGTAAATCAGAACCCAGAATGTGTATTGAGCCTTGGTTATAACCAGATTATTCCTTCGTTTTCAGATAATGAGAAGAAAGCCTTCTTTTTATTAGCCGGGCATTTCATCTGGAGGGGCATCATGCCGCTTGAGTATTCGACCCAGAGTTTATACTTTGATGCTTTCGACACGCTGATACAGGCCGGCTGGGCATGTGTCGTTCCTCAAGATTCCGAGAGCGATAGAAATTCTCACGGAGGTGAAAACCGAATTATCCTCTCCCCGGGGGCATGCCGTGCGTTATTCTATGGACATCGTGAGTTTATTAAATATAGCGACATCTCCCGTCAGGCTGAGTTAATCAAGTACGAAGATATACAGGCCAAAGAGTTATTCTACGAAGAATGTGATCAACGGGTGGTTACTACTCTTTATAGAATAGTTAATGAAGAACTCTACACGGCAATAACCAATAGGCTTGCACAAAAAGGAAGACCCCGGGGAATTACTGCGATACTTTACGGCGGACCCGGCTTGGGCAAAACGGAGTTAATAAAACAATTGGCACGGGTTTCCAGTCGTGATATTTTCAATGTAGATATCTCTCGAGTAAATGAGTCCAGCTGGGGAGGTGCAGAAAAAAATGTCAGGGCCTTATTCAGAAAATATCGGTATATGGCTGCGATATGCCCTCATGCGCCGATTCTCCTGTTCAATGAGGCTGACGGCATACTTAAAGAACGAGGCTCCGGAGGAAACTCTGGCATTGATCACGCAGAGGACATTGTACAAACCATCATTTTACAGGAACTAGAGGATTTTGAGGGCTTCTTTTTTGCGACGACGAATATCGCTGATAAGATGGATAAGGCATACGTCCGAAGGTTCTTATTCAAGCTTGGTCTCCATTCCCCGGGGACGGAAACCAGAGTTAAGATTTGGAGGTCGATGGATACGGATCTGGACTCAGAAACTATTCATAGCATAGCAGAAAAATACACTTTTTCCGGTGGCCAAATCCTTAATATAGCCCGAAGAATAGACATTTTTGAAGCTATCGAAGGTTGCTCCCCGGGGATTCAGGAGATGATGGAATTCTGCCAGGAGGAATTGGAGGACCAAAAAGAGAAGACGAAAATCGGATTTGTTTGTGGATATCGTTAACTTTGGGGTAGTATGGATAAGGTAAAAGAATCAATGCGAGATGCTCTGTTTGACGAGAGCAGAGGAGAGTGTATCGTTTGTGGTCAACAGCAAGCCCGTGAGGATAATTGGGCGGCTGCTCAAATCCTTCACTTTACAGGTAAAGAGAAAAGAAATCTGCATCGGGAATTGGGCGTTGAGGACAGGACGTTAATGTGTCTGAAGTGCATAAAAGCAAAAAAAGTAGCAAGCGTATCTAGATATGCGGGGACTTTTTCTTTTGGCGGGAGAATCAAATATTGGGTACGTGTACAGACAAGGTATCTCTGTGGACGCATTTCTAAGTCAAAGAGGAAGATGCTATTACGTGATTTCCATTTATTACGTAGAAACCACCCTATCAATGTGGGTTGGTGGAATCCTCATTTCCTTGCCGCTTTGTCAAGGGAAACAATTGGCGTCTGTGCGTACTGTGGTAGGCCCACGCCATTAGAGGAGGGAACGATAGACCATATCATTCCACGGGGACGAAAAGGGAAGAATACATTCGATAATGCTGTATATTGTTGTTCGAGCTGCAACAAGGATAAGGCTAATACTCCAGTTAGTGCGTATGTGAGATCCTTTCCGGAAAAGAAAAGAGCCGCATACGTCAATAGGATAAGCAAGTTTGTTGAAGACAAGCACATGTCGAAAGAGAAGGCCAGACTGCTCTTGAGTTTTCAGGACGAGCGTCATAAGACCTTCTTTTTCCGGATAGGAAAAAGGGTGATCACGGTCTCGTTAGCCGCAAATATCCAACATGTGTAAACCGTTTATTCCGGTGCAACTGTATAGGATTTAACCATATTGCCCTTAACCGTATAGTGCGTGTTGCCTATAGAGTAGGCACTCTCAATCTCATCGGCAGAATAATTGGTTGACTCAACGGCCTGGCCCTTTCTCTTGGCTTTATTCTGCATCTCATTAAAATAGTCCTTACCTACCGTTCGAACTACAGGCGGCGATAAAGGAGGATAACGTCTTAGTAGAGATGATGGAATCTTTTTTGATTGTTTTGATGGAAAGCCGTTTGCGCGCACCATCTGGTCATAGTTGACGAAGTCCTCATGTCGGTATTCCCAGTCATTTCCAAAAGACAGCTTGTTTATCCTCTTCCATATAGCTTGTCTTGAAGGGGCGTTGTATTCACCAGTATTGTATCGCATGATACTATTTTCCGTAGGGCGCCATATACCCGTAGGTATAGTTGCTCCTCCTTCAAATATTCCAACGCCTTCATCTATGTAGTAGCTTTCATTCAAAAATTCTTTCCACTTGATTTCGCTTGGGGTTGAGGTTAAATCAATATTGGGATACCAATTTATATTAACGACAGAATTGTAAAAATCTTCATCAAAGAATCCGCCTGAATCATATGAATACTCATCTGCTAATTTTGCAAATCCATGCCCCCCAGCCTCATGTTGAACTAATCCCCTAAACATATCTGGGTCAGTGCCTAATGGTAAATAAGCGATAGATAATCCGTTTCCATAATCCACTCCGGTATTATCATGCTCATCCAGATGATACATAAAACAAGTCCCAGCATAATACTCCCGGTTGATTAAAACAATAATTAATAATTCTTTCCAGTTATTCTCAATATCTCCAACAGCTTGAGCCGCATAATCTAAACATCGCTGATCGTTACCATACACAAATGTTCCCTCTCCATAACCGGTTTCAAGAGCAGTGTCAATACTATGGAAAGAACCTAAATATGTATTATTTTTTGAGACCACTTCTACTTCATAAACATTAAACATATTACGGAATGAAGAATATGGTTCAATGTCAAAGAACTGCTCAATTCCTTCACGGATGATACTATCGTATTTGCCGTTAGCGATTTCATAATCTGCAAATGCGTCACCAATAAACACTACGTTTATCCCTTCTCCCTCAGTAGCCTTTTGAATCTGAATAACACGTCCATCTCTAGAATAATCTGATGACTCATATAGAGAACCGACAGATAAGCCATAACCTTCTCGTTGGGGCGTAATTGACCAATTAGAAAAGTTTTTAGATTTGAGTATTTGGTCTGGCAAGTCACCTGATAAGCAGTTGTATTGTGCGAATAAGGTCAATTCAGGGATGTCAGCATAGTGAATAGGGATATTGCCCTCTAAATAGTTATTATCGAAATCTAGTACTCTAAGGTTATACATTCCAGTTATGTCTGGAAGCGAGCCATAGAGTTCATTGTGAGACTCATCAGAATCATAAATTGAGCCCAATTTGCAGGCGTTTAATTTGTCAAGTCTGTTGAAGCTTTGTGGAATATGCCCTTTTATTCCCGCACCATATAGCCCAAGATACTCAAGGTTAACAAGATCCCCTATTTCTTCGGGAATAATCGAGTTGAAGTCATTATAGTATCCTGCATAATTCCATGTGCTACCCAGTTCTAGGCGGGAAAGATTTGTGCACTTGAATAACGATGATGGAATTGGTCCGCGGAAAGCGTTTCCACATGCAATTAATTGCGATAAACATGACAAATCGCCTATATTAGTTGGTAGAGAGGTGAAATGATTACATGTAGTTATGATTCCTGTTATTAAATTCTCTGACGCGTTTGATATATCAAGAATTCGAAGATTCTCTAATTCACAAAGCTCATCTGGAATACTGCCTGACAACAAATTATTACTCAGAATTAACTGTTCTAATGATTTTGCATTGTTTATGGCATGCGTAATCCCACCTTCCAAATGATTCTCAGGTAGAAAAACCGCCTTAAGTGATGGTTGCCATAATTCGTCTGGTATAATCCCAGTTATTCCTACTTTTGCCGCATACAGTTCTGTCAGATGCGTAAGTTTTGAAACGGAAGATGGAATGCCTCCCATAAGTGTATTCCCTTTCTCGGGCATATCCAATGAGTCATCACCGACCATTCCAGACACGTCGTAATTTGACAAATCTAAAAATTCGATGGAATTGGATAAACCATCCTCGACCTCAGGGATTTGGATAGATAACCTATTATTATTAATCTTAAGCCTTCTAAGATATGGCAGGGACCAAATTTCTGGTGGAAGGGTTCCACATAAATTGTTATTTCCTAAACTGATGGAAACAACATGACCATCACTATCTGTGCCTATCCCATACCATTCTCCAACAGGTGTTTCTGTACACCAATTAGCATTATTGATCCAGTTGTTCCCCTCTGTTGCGTTGAATAAACTAATCAGTGTTTCACGCTCACGGATGTATACCGATTCATATTCAGAGTCAATATCTATAATTGGGAAACTCAACATTTCGCCTCTTGAGATACTTATAGCTTTGTTTGATACTTTAGAAAGGTGAAATGCTTCTCCAGTCTCTTTATTTATACAATTGATTTGTATATGAAATCCACCTTGTAAGGACAACGGTGGTAAAAGGAAATAGCAATCCCAGTATTCGGCGTCACGCTGTATATTGGGGCATTTAGCTACTACATTATCTACTGCGGACTCTTCCGACAACTTAAGAAAAACAGGGGAACTGGCAGTTAAATCGAGGTATCCGGGGCCGCCGATTTGCTCATTTTGATTCCCATATAAAAAAACCGAAGAAAGTGTATTCCTACCTTTCATCCGGAAATGCATTATTCCGCAAACTTGTTTAAAAAGCAATTGATTATCTGAGCTAATTGCAATCATGGGTATAATGGCAATTTCGGAATTAATCCACCCATTCAATTGGTCACATGTCAGAATAGAAGGATTATTGGCATCATAATGAACACTATTAATAATATCCCCAAAGAACCTAAGGCTATATATTGGGTAAGAATAAAAAACTGTTCCCGACACCTTGTCTCCCCGGAATACGCCATCAGCTTCTCGGGTAAAAACAGAAGGCCCTTGCAAGTCGGAAAAAACAGCTATTGCATCTCCAATGTCCCATCTAATATCAGAGATATTCTCTATGTGAACTTTTGTGTCGTTAGCTAAAGAAACGGTAAAGCTATCAAAGCTTTTGACAAATTGAATATTGTCAACTTCTCTTTCGCAACCATTAATTAACATGATTGAAAGAACCGCAGACAATAGGATTGTAGGGCCATATTTCATATTACCAATCTTCTTCTACGTTCTCGAATCCTTCTGGATTATCAGAATTAATCTCATTAGGTTTTACAATTATAATACAGGTCGCGCTCTTGTCTCCTGATTGTGCAATGATATAAGTGTCGCCTTCTAGAATAGCGGTGACAAGGCCAGACTGATCTACGCTTGCGATTTCAGGTGAAACGCTTGTCCAAGATACCGTCCTGTCAGTAGCGTCTGTTGGCTCAACTGAGGCAATAAGTGATTCTGATTCACCTATTTTTAATACTAAAGTGGTCTTGTTGAGCTGTACGGATGTAACATCTACAGTAATTATCACTTGGCATGTTGCCGCCAGATGCCCAGCTTTACCAGTAATCGTTGCTTCACCTCCATTAAGGGCGGTTACTTTACCGTTTTGGTCAACGCTGGCAATCGCATTATCCGAACTCGACCAGGAGATGGTTTTTTCCGTGGCGTCATTTGGCTCAATCACCGCCGTTAGTGTTTCTGATTCTCCCTTTTTTAAGGTCAATGATGTCTTACTTAGAGAGATTGATGTCACATCCACAGTGATAGTCACCTGACATGTTGCCGTAAAGGCTCCAGCTTTAGCAGTAATCGTTGCTTCACCTCCCATAAGCGCAGTCACCTTACCAGTCTGGTCAACGCTTGCAATCGCGTTATCTGAACTCGACCAGGAAACGGTTTTCTCTGTGGCGTCCTCTGGTAAAACAGTCGCCGAGATTGTTTCTGATTCTCCCTTATTTAAGGTCAATGAAGTCTTACTCAGAAAGATCGATGTCACATCCGCGGTGATAGTCACCCGACATGTCGCCATCATACCTCCGGCTTTTGCGGTTATAATGGCGTTACCACCCTTGAGCGCGATCACCTTACCATCTTGGTCAACGCTGGCGACAGAGTTATCCGAACTTGACCAGGTGACCGTTTTGTCCGCGGCATCATCCGGCAATACGGTCGCCGTAAGTGTTTCAAATTCTCCCTTTTTCAATGTCAATGACGACTTGTTAAGAGATATGGATGTCACTTCTGCGGTAACCGTCACCTGACATGTTGCCGTCAGACTTCCGGCTTTTGCTGTAATAGTAGCGATTCCCCCCTTAAGCGCGGTCAACTTACCATCTTGGTCAACGCTGGCGACAGAGTTATCCGAACTTGACCAGGTGACGGTTTTGTCCGTGGCATCATCTGGTAATACTGTTGCTATTAATAATGTGGTTTCCCCTTTGTTCAATGACACTTGTGTTTTATTGAGTCGAACCGAGGTGACACCGATTACTTCATCTGCGCAACCTAAGCAGCATAAAACAGTAATTAGAAAACCAAGCAAGTATGACTGTTTCATTGACGTATTCGATTGATTATAGTATACTTATTGATTCGATAATTGAGAAAGAATTGGATTTAAGACCTCGGTGAGTCGTGATAATTTTTCAGAATAGGACTTAATCCCCTTTTTATATCCAGTTTTTTCGACACTGTTCTTAAAAGAGATAATGCTAATATAGTCGGCAATAAGATTCTTACTTATTCCAACCTTGTTCTTTAAGAAACGGACTCTTTCTTTTTTTGTTAACTGACCAGATACGGTATTAATATCACTTTCTAGTTGGGCGATTGTTTTAAAGATGTAATCATACTCTTTATAGAACGAAACGTAGTCTTTGAAATTGTTTTCAATAATATCGCTCCATGTAAAATTGAAAAGAAGAGCCGTATACGTTGTCCAATATATTAACAGGGAAATAAAAGCTATATCCAAATATAACAAGTAATGCTCATTTATTAGCAAATACGACAACACTAATAAAACAGACAGATAAAGAATAGTGAAACCATGCCAACTTATCCAGGATGACATATGCTTAAAAGCTAAGGAATGGATTCTGAGAATCTCATTTTCGTTGTTAGAGATGAATTCATCTTTCTGCATGTTAAATGAGCTTAACTCATCAAGAATTATCTTTCTCCAATAAATAATCTCTGCAATTGTTATTGCCAAGCATGCAAAGCACACAGGAACAACGTCAGTGGTTGTTTTAATGAGCCGTAGAGTTCCATTATTTGACTTAGATAATAATTCCGAAAAACCATTACATAATAAGCCAATGAGTAAGAATAAGGATAAATAAAAACCTATCACTACCCATTTGTTCTTCTCAATGAATTTTGCGATTTGTTCCATCGGTTATTCTTGTGCTCTTAGTTAGCAGGTATGCTCCCAATCAAACAACAAAAGTGTGGAGCCGCTTTCGCAAATCCGTAAGAAGGTTGTGGTAGACCCTATCCCAGATATACTACTTGATACTCCACACTCGGCCAGATATGGAGTATCAGCCCCAAAGAACGGAGCCTACAAGAATACCTGAACACGAGCGGAACGCATCTTCGTTATCCTCGGGATTTGAAAATTACCACATTTTCTTACAAGGACAGTCGAAAACACTTTCGCTGTATGTAATAGGTATGACGTATGCCATACCTAAACGCAAATATACTTATTTTTTTGAAAAGGTATACAGACGTCTATAGCAGAAGGAGAATTAGAATAACTACGAGTATTGTCCCTCCAACACTGGTCACCCTGACAGAATCGGTATTAGCGGCCCTTGCCTTGTAGCATACTCCGTCAGCATTCATATAGAATTGAGCTTTGGGAAGGGTTGAAGACTTTGCTGCATATCGGTTAGAGTACTCGAAGATTTCCCGATTTCCCTCAAAGACCAAGATGTATCCGTCTCCGCCGTCTGATACATCAGAAATAGGGGCACCAAGACGACGCACTAATTCCTGGTGAGTCAAGCCAATATAGGAGTCCAACTTTTCCTGAGAGTACCTAACCTTATGCGTAACAGAACAAGAAGCCAGGAGAAGGATGGCAAATATGGCTATGATAAAGCGTTTCATACTTAAGTATCGATATTAACTTGTAAAGATAATCATTTTAATCAAAAGTAATCATCGAACACTTCTCCTCCAGTCCATCTTTTGCCCATTGCCTGGGTAAAGTCCCTCTCGGCACCATTTGGGTCAGAATACCTGCTTAAATGTTGATGTACAAAATAGCCATCTTCAAAGTAGATTCTCCATACTTCCCAGGGTTTGCCAACGCCGCTATTGAGAATCCGCTGATTCTCGGTAATAACGATAATTGTGTCATCTGTGGGATTGTATTCACACTTGAAAACAGCATCACCATATTTGAACTGTGATTGGGAAAACGGTTTCCCCCTGACCAAATTATCCATATAGGTTTGCAGGGTTCTTTCTTGTCCTACTCTGGGACATAAAAAGAACTCTGTTACTGGACGCCAGTCGATTTGCTTGGCTCCGGGAGTGAGGGAATCCTTGATTGGAAGACTCCACTCGGGTTGAGGCCAAGAAAAGCGACGATTATTGCCCTCTTTGTTTTTCGATACCGTTTGTGTCTCTTTGTGAATCCATTCTCCTGGCCCACTCCCTCTCGACCGTCTTTGATCAATAGGTTTTGCGGCCCATTCTAGCCATCGCTTTAAGGTGAGTTCAGCCTCCTCTTTTGTAACAGTGCGCATCCATGAAAAGTTCTTATCTTCTGCTTCATGTCCAAATAACAAAGCAGGGTTTTTGAGGAAGATCTCCACACTGCCACAAATAGTCTCAATCTTGGCTCTGGTGATAGGATTCAAAAGCAAGTTCTCAAATGGGGTTACCCAACGTAAGTTCTCCGGACGGTTGTTGCTCCTATTTGTATCAACGTGGTCGACAATATTCATGTCGCCAACAGGGACACCATGGAAAGCCGTACATACAACCCGATGAACTCGTTCTTCGCTAATAAACATATAGCCTGTTGATTTGTCATGCCTGCCAAATGTCCACTTTTCATCTAGCGGAGATAGTCGACCTTCATCTCTACGAATTCGATACACGGCACCATTATCACGGACAATGTATTTACGTCCGTTGTATTCACATGTTTTGAATTCAGTGAATTGATTCAACAAGTCCACGTTATCCATAGCTCGGATTCTTTACTGTTCTGGATTTACCCACACAACGTAATCCACTCCTTCTACAGGATCTATCCTTTCATCACCCATAAAGAACGGTTCATTTTTTCGCCACTCAAAATCAAGGCAGTATGTCCCCTTGAGCTTATCAAAAGTTCCTTTCCGCGATGTCCCATTCTTGACTATATTGCACCATGTCGTTCCTTCCCAGTTACTTATACAATGTTCGCAGAAAGTACAATGCCGGGCTCGTTTGTCTTTACGTGCCAGAATCTTGCCTGGATCCAGATCTGGGACGATTTCGGTGTCAAAGGTAATGTCCATTAAAGCAGAAGTGTGGTGATTGTCGAGTTCATTTTCAAATATTCCGGAACGGAATGTCTTTCCGCTTTTGTATAGAATAAACCTTTGAATGTGAAAGTTACGTCTCCTAAAATCGGGTGACTGTTTGCAGAAGGGATAATACTGCTCACCGCAACGGAGACCGTTTTCTTCAGCTACACCAAGTATTGCATCTAATAACTCGTCGGGTGTTAGATGACGGTCCTTGAAGTTGTAGAAATGTATACTATCACTTTCTTTCAAGCACTTAAAGGTTTCTAGCTTCTTCAAGTCATCCATGTTATTTATGCGAATCTCGATTATTTGATGACCTGATTCGTATTTCGCCTCTTTTGACTTGCTTTTGTGGAAGACCTCTATAAATATACCGTCTTTTTGAGGATCACTGCTCCTTAATAATACATCGGGTCTGAACCGAGTCTTGCCATCTGGCTCTAACCAGTTGACCTCTATTTCAGCAGGTAAATCATATGAATCCTGGAGGTTAATCTCTTCATATATGCGCGGTATTTGGATGATACAATTTCGAACATCATTGCATTTATCAACCTGTTTACAACTTCTATTTACATATAATCCTACCTTAAACGGAACCCTACGATCATTGAAGCGCCTGGCTAGAATTAGTTTTGCAGAGGAGTGAATGAATGACTCAACACCACACTTTTGGTTCTCACAATGTGCAAAGCACCAGGTATTTTGCGCTCCTTGGAGCGGGCGCATCAGATGTCCGCAGTTAGGGCATCGGAATGTATGCTCGTGACGAGTTTCCCGTACAACATCATCGATGAAAACAAGGTTGTTGTTCTCATCAAGAGCACATGGATACTGAACATTAGAAGACATTTTACTTGTTGAGGATGTAATTGCACTTGGGATAATTGGAGCATCCATAGAACTGACCATATTTGCCATTTCTAAGAATGAGGTTTCCGCCACAGCGTGGGCATTTGCCGTTGGCCACAGCCTCGTCACGGCGCGCTTTACTGCGTCCAACATTATCAAGGTGATGTTCACGGTCGGCTTCGTCAGTTGAGATGACCTCAAGCAGGCGTCTTCTAAAACCTTTCACCTGCTCAACAGACATCACAACGTTATGAAACCTTTTGATGTAGGGTACTAAATCCCACCTTGTCAAGATTGGTTTATTTGCGGTAACGTTGACGTCAGTATCACCAGGGAACACCACGATTCCATGAATAGGGACATCATCGCCAAACACAAGCCGACGAAGGAATTTAATATGCCCGTCATTCTGCCAGATTGGGTTCCTCAACTCGTGCTCTTGCGTGGTTCCATAGCGCCTATAGCCAGTATCTGGCAAATACTGTTTCCAGAACTCGGCGTTTTCGCTGCCGTATACTTTTCCGTGTATGTTCTTTGTCTCCAGAACAAAGACGCCGAACCGAGAAATAATAATGTGGTCTATTTGAGTGGTGTACTTACCGTTACGGACCAGAAGGTCGTTGAACACCTGGTAATCTTCGCAGGGTAATTCACCCAGATACGAAGATACCCTCTTTTCTCCATAATCCCCAATAGATTCTTCGTATGTCCTCCTTTTTGTGCGTGTTTTGGCACTGCCGGAAAACTGAGCATCATGATTCTTTCTCCAAAACCGATAATGTTCTATGCCCTCTGCTATAGCCTTGACTAACAGGTATATAATGAGTGCACCAACGACTGCAAAACCGATATAATAGAGAATTCTCATCTATTATTACTTCGTTAGTTCCTGATACATTTTGAACAGGCGGGCGACAATGTCGGACTCGGTGGCGTCTTTGGGGAAGCCGTATGCCTCCAGGACGGCGGCGTCGTTGGCGCGATGAGCCTTACGCAGTTCAGGCGGCATTCCAAGGCCATCGTATAAATCCGCAAGCGAACTATCCGGATACAGCTTCCTTGCTGCAAGGATTGCTTGAGCTGTAGAATTGATTTTCTCCCTCTGAACTTCCGTAGGATTTGGCCAAGGGAAGTTGTTATAGACTGCAGGAGAATAACGATAACCCATGCCCAACCTACCGCAGACGACCTTCATCCAGTACATATGAACAGAAGACTCCATTACGCCAAACATATAATTGGAGGCTTCAGGAATCATATTATTGGCGTCGCCACAAATAACCTCTCCGGGTAGATAACCAAGGGGGATGTAGTCACGTTCTGAAGAAGTGTGACGCGGAATAATCATATAATTCGAATCCGGCTGCCGTATTTGACAGAACAGATAAGGATAGTCGGCTTTTTTCTGGATGCGGTCAGCAGAACTCGAAAGTCGAAATTCTTTAATTGACTTCAAACGATCAGACACTTCTGCGACCGAAACAAAATCTCTGGGATTCGCACCAACAAACCAGAAGCAGAAACGTGTATAGGTGCCTATTTGGCCATGAATGTATTCTTTTGCGCCTACAAATGGACGGATATACTTTTCAAGGGTTGGATACTTCTTTATTATCGCTTCTTTCTCTTCGATAGTCAAGAATAAATGCCCATCGTCTGTAGGTTCACTGCCTTTCGTGATTTTGGGCATTGAACATAGATTGTTATTGGAGCGACTCTCGATCCATATATCCGGGGCAGAATAAAGGTAAGGATTGATGTGGTCTACTAAAGAAAGATTACCGTCATCGTAAAGATACTTTCGGCCAGGTCCTTTGTGTTGCAATCCAACAATGACGCACCATACAGCTGCCTTTTGAGAAGCCTCGCTATCCCACTTAAAACTTCTATGCGCAAACAAAATTTCAATATCAGAAGAAAGGTAGTTCTTCCAAAAAGCGGGGACGCTTTCTCCTTGACAAATCGAATTCGTCGAGACAAAGGCTGTCTTGGTCCCTCCAAGAATAAAGGGTTGTGCTTTCTTATACCAGCACAGCACATAATCTAATTTGGTCTCCGAGTTTCCGGAGCCAAAGATATATGCCATATCATCAGACTGTTCCTTTGTTCTAAGTGCTTCACCAATAAACGGCGGATTACCCATTATGTAGTTCAACTCTGCAGCCGGAATCACCTCATTCCAGTCCATCCGGAGTGCATTCCCCTCATGGATGTTGGTGTAGGTCTTAAGCGGCAGCGGATCGAGGTTGAATCCTACGATTTCATCGGTCTCCTGCATCATCTGGGCCTCTGCAATCCAGAGGGCGGTCTGTGCAACGGAGCAGGCGAAGTCGTTGATTTCTATGCCGTAGAACTGGTTAATGGATACTTTGA
>JAEEGL012389444.1_pt1 | contig 21465 bp, 14 predicted proteins | sample 9134231 | NCBI WGS metagenome assembly JAEEGL01 (sample SAMN16246548, study PRJNA631951) | gut metagenome | biome: gut microbiome; feature: rumen; material: fiber-attached | host: Bos | place: Iran: Karaj | collected 2018-10
AATGGATTGGAATAAAGAAAAATTCAAATAATAAAAATCAATTTATTTTTTCTTTAACAACTAATTTAGATTCAGAGCTTTCTAAAAATAAATTATATCAAATAAATATAGAAAAAGAAACTAAATTTTGTAGAAATTTAAATGTAAATGAATTAAATAAATTTCAAATCAAACGTCCAATTTGTGTAAAAGATATAAATGATGATATTAATTGTATTGGATTAATCCAATCTAATATGAAAAAATATTATTTTACAAAAATGATATTTAAAACTTTAAATATAATATTTTATTAAATAAATTGACAGCATTTGAATTTAATATATTTGATTTAGAAAACAATATATTTGAGTTAAGATTAAATAAATGTAGATTAAATGATGAAGATATAAATAATTTATCATCAATGAATTTAAAAAATTTAATATCTTTAAATTTATCAAATAATAATTTTAGTTATAAAGGATGTTATTTTTTAAGTCAAATGAATTTAAAGAAATTATTATCTTTAGATATTTCATATAATAAAATAGGAGAAACTGGATTATATTATTTATCAAGAATAAATTGTGAAAAACTTGATGAATTAGATTTATCAAATTCAAATATTAATAATAAATCTATTTACTATTTATTAAAATCAGAATTTATTTCTAATTTAAGTAGATTGAATTTACAAGAAAATCTTTTATTTGACTTAAATGGTTTGAATATTATGATTCAAAGTAATTTGTTTCAAAATTTAAAATACTTATTTTTGAATGGAACCAGTGTTGTTAAAATAAAGACTATTCAAATTTGCAATAATAAAACAATAACTCCAATAATATAGATTATCTTTTATATAAATATTGATTTATTATTAGTTTAATTGATAAAAAAAGCAATATTTAAAGAAAAAACTAAATTTATCAATATAAAAAATTTCTTAAAAATTAAAAAATATAAAAAAAAAAATGTTAAAACCAATAAATATAACATTATTTTTTATAATAATAATATTATCAAAAGAAAAAGAATTATTTGAAGAATATTATCAAAAAGCAAACAAAATATTATTAGGAATGTCCACAAAGGAAAAAATAGGTCAAATATTTTTTGCAAGATACAACAAAAAAACAGCATTAAAAGAAATATCAGAGAAATATCCTGGAGGATACATATTATTTGCAAATAATTTAAAAAACCATAGTTTAGAAGGAATAAAAAAAGAATTACAATTAATTCAAAAAAAATCAAAAATAAAATTAGGTTTAGGCGTTGATGAAGAAGGAGGAAAAGTAAATAGAGTAAGCTTATATTTTAGAGAAAACCCTTTTCCATCACCTCAAAATTTATATAATGAAGGAGGAATAGATAAAATATTATTAATAGAAAAAGAAAAAAGAGATTTATTAAGAAAAATAGGATTTAATTTTAATTTAGCTCCAGTTGCAGATATATCGAATGATAAATTAGATTATATATATGAGAGAACATTAGGAAAAAATGCAAAAGAAACATCAAATTATATTAGAAGAGAAATAGAAGAAAGTAATAAAGATAATAAATTTACTCAATGTTTAAAACATTTTCCTGGATATGGAAATAATACTGATACTCATTATGGTTTAACAATTGATAATAGGAAATATGAAATTTTTGAAAATAATGATTTTTTACCTTTTATTTCTGGAATTCAAAGTAATGTAAATATGATTTTAATTAGTCATAACATTGTTAATTCTATTGATAATGAATTTCCTGCTTCTTGTTCCTTAAAAATGGTTAATTTATTAAAAAATAAATTAAATTTTTCTGGATTAATTGTTTCAGATTCTATGAGTATGGGTGCTATTGTTCAATGGGAACAATTTTATCAAGTTTCTGCTGTTGTTCTTTCTGTTAAAGCTGGGGTTAATGTTATTATCACTTCTGATTTTGAAAGACATTATAATGAAGTTTTAAAAGCTGTTTTGAGTAAAGATATTCATATTCAAGTTATTAATAATGCTGTATTGAAAATTATTGCTTGGAAATTATTTGTTGGGATTATTAAAGACTAGAATTATTTTATTTTTAAGTTTTCTTTTGTAATTTATAATTTTGATTTTATTTTTTTTGGGAAATTATTTAAGTTTTTGGAAAAAAAATAAGTAAAAATAAATATAAAAAAACAAAAAATAAATAAAAATTAATAAAAATCCTTAATTTCTAAATTTATTAAAAGGATTTCCAGCACTAAAATCATAATTATTATTAGTATTATAATAATTATCAACATCACTTTCTTTTGCTTTACAAAATTTCCAAAAAACAAAATATGCAATAGAAGCAATAACAGCCAAAACAAAAATAGAAATAATAAGATTTCTAAACCAATGACTAGTATTAGTATTATAATTAGAATCAAATCCCAAAAAGTCCAAAGTAGTATTACTAAAATACTTACCATTTCCAGAATAAGAATATTGAGTGGAACTATCATTAAAAGCTTGAACAACATGACTAGAAGGTAATTCTCCATAAAAAAGATTCCAAGTAGAATCCAAAGGAATCCATTTATTATTTATTTTTGCCATTGTCCAAGCATGTCTATTTTTTTCAATATTAAATTCATTTTCTCCATTAAAACCAAAACCAGAAACATAAATACTTTCAATATTTATGCTATTTAGTAATGCATTATATAATAAAGTATAATGCTCACATACCCCTCTTAATGATGTTAATATTTCATCAATTGACATTTTTTTTCCTAAATAATTTATATCATATTTCATATTCTTTTTCACCCATTTTCCTATTTTTATATATTCTGGATCTGATGATTTATCTTCTTTTATTATTTCTTTTACTTTGGTATCTGTTAATTTCGTTGATGTTGATTTTGGATTTTTTTCCATTGGATTTTCCCATTTTTTAGTTACTATATTTGAAAATTCTGTTTCTAATTCAAAATATGCTTCATCTATGTTTTCATATAGAAATTCATTTTTCTCTTTTTCTGTTAATTTACCATTGTGTTTTATATTATATTTATTAATATTATTATTTCCTCCTTTATAATATTTGGGAGCTATAATTTTTGCATAAACAATTTTTTGCTCAGATGATTTAATAAAAGAAGTTTTTATTTTTGATTTCCATTTTCCTGCTTTATAACTTAAATGTATATAATCATTTAATCCATTTTCAACTTTCCCATCAAAAATATAATTATCTCCTGATTTCTTAAAAGTATTATTCATACTTCCTAAACAATAAAATTCATCTGAAGTTGATATTTTAATATAACCTTCATTTCCTGGAGGAAGATTAATATTTTCTAATCGATATAATTTATGTAATTTATTATTTGTGTATTTATATGAATAATTAATTTCTATTTTTTCATTATTATTTAACTTAAATGAAAATGCTAATGTATTTCCAATTTTTTGATAATTTCCTTCTTTTAAATTAATTGATACTGCTTTTATTTCATAATTTCCTTCTTTTTGTGGTAATGTTATATTATATGAAGAAAAAAATTGATATGGAGATAAATTTTTTGCTTGTAAAATTATTGAATTTTCTCTTTCTTCTCCTTCTGGATTATATTTTATTTTCAATGTTGTTTTTATTCTTTCTAATTTTGCCCCATTTGATATGAAAGAATAATAATTTTGAAAATCTAATGATGATGATATTATTTCTTTTCTTATTTCAGGAATTGGAGGTAATGTTGTTTTTATTATATTAATTATTGAAAGGAAACTTATTAAGTTTTTTATTGACATTAAAATTTATTATTTTATTATTTTTAAGATTTTTATCATTTTATTATTTTTTTTATTTTTTTGAAAGGTTTTTTATCTTTGACATGTCTTATTTTTTTTATTGGAGTTTCATTGAGAAAAATTCAAATGATACTTTATTGATTAGAAAAGATAAAATTAATGAAAGTAATCAGTGTTCAAATGAATATTTATGGTTATTATTTTTAGATTTATTAATATTTTGTTTTTTAACTTATATAACATATAATTCTTCCAAAACAGTAAAAGAAGAATTTGAAGACAAAGAAAATTATATTCCTAAAAGTATTAAATGGTTATTTTATTCCATTTTATTAAGAACAATATCAATAATTTTAATTATTTTAATTAAAAATCCAATTGAAAATTCTCCTTTAAAATGGTTTAATATAATTTTCCATTTATTTCCTTCTTTTATTTTTACTTTTCCTTTTTATTTTTTATCTGTTTTTTTATCTGAAGTTTATTATATTAATTTAGAATATAATAATAATTTTCTAAGACCTATTTTATTATGTTTTATAGGAGTTGAATGTATTATTTTATTTTTTCTTTCTTTTATTACTCTATTTGCAGGAGCTTATAAAACTTTTTTTTATATTTCTGAATTTTTAAATGGTTTTTTATATATTGTTTTAAGTTTAATTATTTTATTTTATGGAAGAAAAGTTTCTAAACTTTTTAATGTGCAAAAAACAAATTTATTGAATTATGTTTCTAATGAAATTTCCAAAAAATTAAATATACTTTCGAATACTTTAGGATTAATTTTTTTATTCAAAGGTTTAATTTCTTTATATATAAGTATAAAAAAAATAAATATTATTTATTCAAATGTCTTTGATTTTTTTTCTTTAATGTTATTTGAAATTATTCCAATTATTATATATATTATTATGGGAAAAATTAATATTCCAACTGGAAATTCTCAAAGAATAAATTCTACTTATGAAATGGAATATTCTAATAGTTTTAGATTAAGAAAAATTCCTTATAAACCTCCTATTTTTCAATAATGTTTTTTGGTTGTTGAAAAATGAATAAAAATTATATAAATAATAATTATTTAATTAATATTTTTCTCATATTTTATAAATAGGTTTAAAAACTTTAAAATTTCATTTTAAAATTTATAAAATTATTATTTTACTCAAACAAATCAAATTTTATAATTAATTATATTTAATCTGAATCAATAGAAATTTCTATATTCTCTGATATTGCTTGAATTTCAATTTTAGCTCTATTATAGACTTCATTATATTTGTTAAAATTTAAACCACAAAAATTTAGAATAAGAAATTCACAAAAAATCAGAGTAGCAAAAAAATAAACAACACGAATCACTATTTGAATAATATAATAATACATGTTATTTTTTTCATATTTATAAATAATATTTCCAATTTCAGTTAAAGAAATTGATACTCCAAAATGACAAGGAGTCCAAAAATAAATTACTAATGTTTTCATTATATAATATAACATTGATGATAATGAATAAATAATAATAGATAATATATCTGACTTTTCGAAACTTGTAATTTGTTGAAAATCAAATATTTGTTCATTTTCTTTAAAACAAAATTGTATTTCCAATAAAAATGAATTGCATTTAACATAAGAGAAAATAGAACATAATATTACTAATAAAATAGCAGATATAAATCCTTGATGAGTTAATATAACAAAAGGAGAAATATAATGAAATTTCATTAAATATTTTTGAATAATTCCTTGAATTCCATTTAAAACAGAAGCAATAAAAATAATTAAAATACGATAACCATATTTATCTAAAATTTTTTTTTTGATTTCATAAATTATATGAAAAATACTACTAATTACTATAATTAGTAAACTAAAATAATGATGTCTATGATATGTTTCTTCTAAAAATTTGTTTGATAAAATTAAAGTTGTTAAAATAAAAAAAATAGGAATTTCACCTATTGAAATACTTCTTGAATATAAAAATAAAGAACTTAATATACCAAAAATTGATGATATAAAAATTAAAAAAAAATATTGCATTTTTTTTTTGATGGTAAAAATTTATTTCATTTACTTTTTGATTAAATATTTTTAATAATTTATATTTTGAAACCTCTACTTCATTTTTCTTATTTTCTTCCTTTTTTTTATACTTTTCTGAAGTACTTAATTTTTTTTGGATTAAAAATAAAAATATTGCAAGAAATTGGCCTAAATATACAATAATACAATTTAAATATATATTTTTAAGAATAAAATTATTATCCTTATATTTTTGATTATATTTATTACGAGTTTGATTTCTAATTGTTAAAAAAATAAAAGTTAATATTATATCTAAAGATTTATATGAAAAAAATCCAAAATAACAACAATCCATTAAAATATATTTTTTAAATTAAAAATTATAAATAAAAAATTAAACATAAAAATTAACTAGGTATATAATCAAAATTTTCTTCTATTTCATTATATCTTACTTTTCTATTATTTCGATGGATAATTTTAAAATATATAACACATAAAAACAATAAAATAATACCAAGAATAATAATTAAAACATAAGATATAGGAAAAACATTATCTTCTTGTAAATTTTTAAAATATCCAATAACTTTTTTATCTTGATCAAAAACAAATTGATATTTTTTTAAAAAAGGAACTCCTAAACAAAGTTTATAAGGAATTTTAGAATCAAAAGTCATTAAAAAAATATATGTGTCATCAAATTGTTTAAATAAATCATGATAATCTAATTCGAAAATTTTATTTAAACCATTAAATTTAAAATACATAGTTTTAAATTTTGAAATATCAATAGAATTATTACAAGAAAAATATAACATTCTAAGACTATTATATAATTGTTCTTTACATATATTTTTGTTAATTAAATCATCAAAAAATTGTTCTTTAAGTAAATCTCTCATTTGAGTAGAACCAACAATATTATTAATATGTAAATCTAATTCAACAATAATATCTTTTGAAATTGAAAAATTCATAAAAGTAAAATTTTCTAAAATAATTCTATATTCATAAAAATTATATTCAGCTCTTGTAAATTCAAAATTAAATTCTCCTTTTTTTTCATAAATTGGAAATTTTTCATCTAAAATGATATTTCCTTCATTTTCATTATTATATTTAATTGTTAAAGTAGAAGAAGAAATTATTTTTTTTTCTTTTAATTCAAGAATAAAATTTTTATAAATTGGATTATAATTTTCATCATAAATTCTTAATCCAATTAAACCAGGATATTTAATTTTTTCATTTGAATTCCCTAACATTGCTAAAAAAAAAGTAAAGTTATTAATAATATTTTTTTCTTTTTTATTAATATTAAATATAAAAGTATCATAAGATATATATCCATATGAAAAATATGAAGAATAAGAATATCTTAATTTATAATCTGAATTAAATGAATTTGAAATGTTAGGATTAAATTTTATATTTGTTTGATTTCCTGAAAAAAAAGTTGCAAATTCTTTTAGATTTATATATGTTTTTATTATTTGAGGAGGATTTCCTATTGAAACATTTGTATATATTCTATTTGAAAAATATTCATCCATACTTTTATTTTCTTTATTATATTCTCTTTCAAAATGCAAAATAAAAGAACAAAAGCAAAAATTGAAAATCCCAAAGTAAAACAATAACATTAAAAAAATAAAAAAATAAAAATTATCTCAATTTTCTCAAAAAAAATATAAAAAGAAAAGGAAAATATATTTTTATATCAATTATTTTTTTATAAAACAATATTTATTCAATTATGATAAAATCTTACCATATTATTTTAAATTGCAGAAGAAAACTTTTTGTTGTTCCCAAATTTAATTTAAAAAATGATATTTCATTAATTTTTACTGATAATAATTTCATATATTTTGCTTCAAAATCATAGATAATGAAGAAAATTGAGAATTAAATAATAATTTTGAATAAACAATTCATCAAATAATAAAGAATATTACAAAAAATATAATGAAAAATATATATTTGATTAAAAAAGAATAAATCACTACTTCAGATGGAAAAAAATATTGTGATATATGGTCAAATTGATTAAATAATATAATAATTGTATTCCAATATTTTATGGAAACATAAAAGGAAAAAGAGATAAAATCTCAATAATAGATAATTTTAAAAGAAAAGGATATATAACATTAGGAAGTTTAGATCAATCTCACAGAGAATATTTTAATTAAAAACACAAACAAATTATAATTTGTAAGTTTTGCTCCAAATTAATCTCCAAATAATAAAAATGAAAATAATATTGATATTTATTCAAAAAATGAATATGTTTATATGGTAAAGATACTTTTGAATTATATTTGAATATACTTTTAAATAATGTTAGAATTGGTTTTATTGAGTCTTAACAAAACTCTCTTGAAGTTATTAATTATAATGATAATGCTTTAAGTGAAAATTTATTTATATGAAAATTATTATAATAGTATTTCGGGAAATTATCAAAATGAACAATATAATGTTTTAAATGGACAAGAAAAGATATGAAAGAGATTCAGGAACTTTCTTTTTTTTTGCTTCAGACGATGTTAATTTTAATTTTGGTTATATTTTTCTGCTCAACAAGTTTATACTCCCTTATGATATTTATAATATTTTCATTGATATTTTAAAAGATAAAAAAAATCTTACTTTTAAGAAAGGAAATTCCATTTTTATTATTATTGATAAAAAAAAAATATGAATTGTTAAAATAAGATATTGGAGATAATTTTTTCGATGAAAGATGCCCTTGTGTTGATTATTAATTCATTCTTAATAATTTAATTGTGTTTTTTTTTTGTATTTTATAAAATATGAGTTTTATGTTTGTTTTTGAAATATTTTGACTATTTTTGCTGAATTATTTTTTTGATAAATAATATAAAAAAAAGGTTTAATTTAACTATATTCTATTTAAGGATTTTTTTATTAAAAAAATAAATTGAAAAATATGTTGGGTAATTTTTTAGATGATTCTTTTGAAGATGAAGATATTTTTTTAGAAGAATCTAATTCAATGGAACCAGAATCTTCATCTTATGAACAATTTGACGACGTAAAAACATTCAAAAAATACCAGAAAATAATAGATTCATATAGTCTAAAATCAGATGAAATAATATGTGACAAATGTTTTTACACTCCAATAATATCATTAAAATTAAATGAAAAAGACTATATTATAGAATGGAATTGTGAATGTGGAAATTCTAAATATTCTCTGACAGAATTTTACCAAAAAATAAATTGTCCATTATTAAAAGCAAAATGTTCAAAATGTTCAATAAATTATAATTATGGAAAATTAACAAAATGTGTTAAATGTAATTTAATATTATGTGATTCTTGTAACAAAAAACATAAAAAAGATATTATTCATCCCATCCAAACAACACATCCCTCAATTGATTTAAGTAATATTTGTAATAAATGTAAATTTCATCCTAAACCAAAAGTTTGTGGGTATTGTGTTATTTGCAAAGAAAATATTTGCAGGAAATGTTTAGAATCACATAAAATACATAATATTATTAATTTTGAAGATTTTAAAATTACTAAAAAAGAATATGACATTATTTTTGAAAAATATATTAAAAGAAAAAATCATTTTTTCAAAATTTTCTTAACTAGAGAAAAACTTTATAAAAATTTTAAACAACAATTAGAAAAATTATTAAATGATTTAAATGAATCTTTTGAAAAATTTAAAGAAAACAATTTTTCTGTTTTAGGTTTTTATGAAACAATTTTAGATTCAAAGGAAAATTTCTTTGAAAATTTTTATTATGAGAAACAAATAAATTTACTTAATTTAAAATCAATAAAAATAGTATCACCTTTACAATCTATATATTATAGAGATACTATAACAAGTATAAATGATTATATTTCAAAATTAAGAAATATTATCAAAGATAATAATCAACAATTAATTACTAAATATCCTCATTCTTTTGAACTAAATAATAATTATTCTTTACTTCCTTTAAAAGATGGAAATTTAGTTTGTTTTAATAATCATTATTTAAAAATAATAAAAGGAAAACCTGATTTTTCAGATTTATTTATTTTTCCTAATCAAACAAAATTAATAGATGTTTTTCAATTACCTAATGAAAAAATTTTAGCTTTCAAATATAATAATCAGTATTCTTTTGAAATGAAAATGTTTTCTAAATCAAACAATTCAAACATTTATAAAGAAGAAGCTACTTTTTTTGATTTAGAAAAAATTGAAGATCATTATGATAATTTATTTTTATTTAGACAGAATTTTCAAATTATAATAAAAGAAATTGAAGATTACAAACTTTCTGATAAATGCTTTTTCAATCTTTTGGACAATAATTCAAATAAATGTTCTATTATAAAATTATGCTTTATCAATAAAAATAATTTTATTTCTTTTTTAACTGATAATACTTATAAAGTAAGTATGATTATTTTATATAATATTAATCTCGGAAAAGAACAGAGAAGATTTTTCTTTAATTATAAATATTTTAATTTATATCATCATAAAGAGTCAAATATAATTATTATTGATAACATTATATTTAATTTATTGACTTGGCAAATTCAAACTAATTTAAATTATTCTTGCATTGGTATTTTAAATAATGGAAATTTAATATTACAAAATGAATGTCAAATCATTGTTTATGATGAAAATAATTTTAATACATTAATGAAATTTCAAGATAAAAACTATAAAGACTTAACTGATATTTTCTTATTAAATGGATTAATAATATATAAAAGAAAATATAATTCTAAAATTTATTATATAAAATATTCTCCTATGAAAATGCAAACTTTTCCAAAATAGAATAAAAAAAATTTAAATAATTAAATTATTATTGTTATTAAATAAATCTTTAAATGATTCTATGTGTTTTTAAAAGAGAATTACATTAAAATATTTAATCCTTCTTCAGTTTCATGAATTTTTGTTTTAACTTCTTCATCAGTAGCTAAATAATAATGTTGAATAACATTTAATTTATTATCAAATTCATAAACTAAAGGAATTGCATTTGGAATTCTGAATTTTTCAATATTTTTATCTGAAATATTATCTAAATATTTTCTTAAACTTCTTAATATATCACCATGAAGACAAACAATAACTTTTTTTTTTAATAAAACATCTTTTAAGATAACATCATGAAAAAAAGGTAAAATTCTATTTAAAGTATTTTTTAAACTTTCACTTCTAGGTAAAATATTAGGAGGAATATTTTTATATTTTTCATTAAAAATAGGATTTCTAAAATCATTTTCTTTTAAAGGAGGAGGTTTTTTATCAAAAGAAAATCTCCAAATTTTAATTTGATTTTTATCATATTTTTTTTCTCTTTCTTCTTTACTTAATCCTTCTAAATCACCATAATGTTTTTCATTAAGTCTCCAAGTTTTAATATGTTTAATATAATTTTGATTTAAAACATCTGAAATTGTATGCCATGTTTTTATTGTTCTTTTTAACATTGATGAATAACAAATATCAAATTTATAATTATTTTCTTTTAATTTTTTACCTGCCATATATGCCTCATTTATTCCCTTTTTTGTTAAGGGAGCATCTTGCCATCCTTGATATCTTTTTATTATATTCCATGTTGTTTGTCCGTGACGAACGAATACTAATTTTAATGGACTTTCAACTGTTGAGAAATGATATTTTGGAATCATTTTTTATATTTTTTTTTTGTAATTGATTTTTTTTTTTATATTATTCTTAAATTCATTTAAATGAAAAATTTTTTTATTGAATTTGATATTAATGTTAAACATTGTTTTTTAATAATTAGTATTATTTGTAGCTTTGTTATTTTTGAATATAATGATGCTAAAAATATATATACTGTAGAATTTCCTCATATAATTTCAACTTTTGCTTCATTGATTTTATGGATTATTACAAAAAATTCAAGTGAAGGAGAAAAAAATATTGTGTTTCAAGAAACTAGAGAATCAAATAATCTTATTGTTTCACAAATAGAATATAATAAATTTGTTGATATAAAATCAAAAAAAGAAATTATTTTTCATTCAATGATTATATTTTTTATTTATTTTTTCTTAGAATTTTTATTATTTATTATTCGATTTTATAATGGAGATATTTTTTTAATTTATCAAATTTATTCTATTCTTCCAATGATAATAATTGATTATTTTGTATTTAAAAATAAAATTTATTTACATCATTTTATTTCAGTAATAACTCTTTTTATTTTTAATTCATATCACCCAAAATATAAAATGAGAGTAATTTATTATCAAAAGAAACTATTAAGTTTATTATATTATTTTACAGAAGGTTTAGTTTTATTTTTAATGAAATATATGATGGAAAATAAATATGTAAGTCCATTTACAATTTCTTTTTTTAAAACATTTATTTTAGTTATAACTATTATTATTAAATATATATTTCAAATAAATTATAAAAATATTGAAAATCATCCTAAAATTAAAATTCCAGATCAATATTTTAAATTAGGAAATAAAAATTATGACAAACAACTTTATATATTTATGGCTCATTGTGTTTTTCATATTTTCAATACTTTATTAATTTATTTTTTTTCTCCTTTTTATTATATTATTTCTATTGAAGTTGGAGGAATGTTTAATATTAATAATTATCAATATATTATTCATTTTATTGGATGTTCTCTTTCAATTATGATATTTTGTGAAATTATTATCATTAATTTTTGTGGAATGGGAATTAATACAAAAAAGAAAATAAGTGAAAGAGGGAAATTCAATGCTAATATGCAAATAGAATCTGATTTACAAAGTTTTGGAAGTCATAATTATTTTTCTTCTAAAGAATAGAAACAATTTTAAATTTAATTGTTTATGTAATTCATGTAAAAATTAGTGATTTTTAATTTTTTTATTCATATTTAATTTATTTTATTTAATTAATTATAATTTTAAATGGGTTGTATATCTCATAAAAGTAAGATTATACTTTTTGACAATTAATATAGAAGATATAATATTAAAAAAAAATTATGAAGAAAATAAAATAGAAGAAGAATTAGAAAATCAAAGTGATTATAATATAAAAAATGAAAAAAAAATAAATTATAAAAACTCAAAATCTCCACAAAAAAGGAATTTTTCAACATATTTTGAAACAGATGTGAATGAAAATATAGAATTAACAAATAAAGAGAAAGATAAAATAAAACAAAGATTAATAAACCATTATTTATTTAAAGATAAATCATCTAATATAATAGAATCACTTTTAAAAAAAATAGAAATAATAAAATTTTATCCATATTCAATAATATTTAATGAAGGAGAAAAAGGAGAATGTTTTTATATAATAAAAAAAGGAAGTGTTGAATCTTTTTCAAAAAATATTCCTGGAAAAAAAATATTAAAAAAAGGAGAAACTTTTGGTGAACTCGCTTTATTAGAAAGGAAAAAAAGAACAGAAACAATAAAAACTTTAGAATATACAATTTTATATCAATTAGATGGGAAAATATTCAGAGAAATCGTAAATTCAATAAATAAAAATGAATTAAAAGAAAGATTAGAATTTATTTCTCTTGTACCAATATTTGAATCAATGGATAATATAAAATTAAATTTTTTAGCTTCTTCAATGGTTAAATGTGTTTATGATATACATGAAAATATATTTAAAAAAGGAGATTTAGGTGATTCATTATATATAATTAAAAGTGGAGAAGTAAATTGTGAAATAGATGATAAAATTATTAGAGTTATTAAATCTAAAGAATTTTTTGGTGAATATGCTGTTTTATTTAATCTTCCTAGATCACTTTCTTGTAATGCTAAAATGAAAGTTACTTGCTATAAAATTACTGATTGTTTATTGATTGAAACTTTTGGGAATGATTATAAAAATATTATTTTGAAATCTATTTTAAAAGAAAGCTTTAAAATGAGTAAATTTTTAAATTTTTTTTCTAATGATTTTTATATTGATTATATTTTCAAAGAATCTCTTATTAAATTATATAAGAATGGAGAGTATATTTTAAAAAAGGAAAATTTTGATGAAAATAAAAAAAAAATATATACTATCATCTGTGGGAATATTGTTTCAAAGGAAAAAGATAATATCATTGTTTTAGGAAAAAGAAGTCAATTATACGGAGAAGATTTTATAAAATCAAATTATAAATTAAATTTTGATTTAATAGCTCAAGAAGAAGTTAGATTAATAGAAATAAATTGGAATTCAATAATAAATTTTATAGAAAATCCCAAATTAAACAATGAGGAAAAAATAAAAGAAGAAGAAGAAAATAGTAATAAATTAAATATAAAAAAAAATATAAAAAGGAAAAAAACTTTAACTTTTTTTTCATTACTTCAAGATTTAAAAAAAAATGAATTTTTTAGAAATACATCTGATCAAAAATTAATTGAAATATGTTCGTTAATGAAGGAAGAGAAATATAATAAAGGAGAATATATATTTAAAGAAGGAGAAATAGGAGATAAATTTTATTTGATAAAAAGTGGAAAAGTAAATGTTATTAAAGATAATAAAATAATAAGAGAAATGGGAGAAGGAAATTGTTTTGGTGAATTAGCTTTATTAAGTAATGAACCTCGTTCTGCAACAATTAAAACTGAAAATGATTGTGTTTTATATATTTTAACTAAACAAAATTTTAGTGAAATTATTGATAAATTAATGTTAAATTATTTAAAGAAAAAAATTAATTTACAAGATAATTTTCATATGAATTTAAATGATTTTTATTTTTGTAAAAGATTAGGAGAAGGAAAATTTGGAAATGTTAGTTTAGTTCATAATAATAAAAGCTTTTATGCTATTAAAGCTGTTTCAAGAGAAGCTGCTGAAAAACAGAAAATTTTAATAAAATATTTTTTAGAAGAAAAAAGAATTTTAATAACATTAGATCATCCTTTTATAATGAAATTAGTAAGAACATTTAAAAATGAAGAAAATGTATTTTATTTAACAGAATTTATCAATGGTGAAGTATTAGGAAATTATTTGGAAAAAAAGCCAAAAGAGAAATTTTTAAATAAAGCAGAAACACAATTTTATGTATCATTTCTATTTATAATATTAAACTATATAAATTCGAAAAAAATAATACATAGAGATTTAAAGCCTGATAATATAATAATAGATAAAAAAGGATATTTAAAATTAATAGATTTTGGAACAGCAAAAAAAATAAATGATTTCACAACAACAATATCAGGAACACCACATTATATAGCACCTGAAGTTTTATCAGGAAAAGGATATTCATTTAGTTGTGATTATTGGTCAATTGGAATTATTACTCATGAAATATATTATAGTTATTATCCTTTTGGTAATAATGCTAATGATCCTATGGAAGTTTATAAAGAAATTTTACAAAATGAGGTTTCTTTACCTTCTAATGGAAATGCTATTGTTAATTCTTTTATTTTAAATCTACTTATTAAAAATGTTAATAGAAGAATTTGTAATTTTGATAATGCTAAGAAACATCCTTTTTTTAAAGATTTTAATTGGGAAAATTTAATCGATTTTCATATGAATCCTCCTTATATTCCAAATCTTCTTTCACTTGAAAAATTCGAAGATTATAATATTAAATATTGTGATTATTTAATGAATGAGAAAGAAAATTATAAAAAAAATCCTATTCTTTTAAGTTCTTGTGAAGATGAAGATATCGAATATGATAAAAATTGGGTTAATGAATTTTAATTTTTTTTCTTTAAATTTGTTGGATGTATATATTTTTTAATAAAGGGTATATCATCATATAAATTAATTAGTTTATTATTTTGCAATATGATATTTGAAACTTGTAAAACGTGTTTTTGAAATGAAAATAAAAAAATATCTAAATATAAAATAATTATTTATAAATATCAACCTTTAATAATCAAAAATATAATTAAATAGAAATAATTTATATAAATATCAAAAATCTGTTGTTTAATCAAACAATAAAAAAAAATAAAAATATTTTATTTCCAAATATTTATTTATATTTAAAAATCACGAAAAAAAAAATATTTATTGATTTAAAAAAATACTTATTCATTATTCATTTCCTTTGATATTTCTTCTATTATTGTTATTTTGTTTTAAAGAAGTTATTTTACTTTGACCTCCATTTTGTAAGGATTCATCAAAATAATGACCATACCCAGAAGTATAATTATTAAATTTTTTTCCATTATTAATATGACTACTATTATTTCTAATAATATTACTTTTTCTGCTTTTCATTCCAACTCTTAATGAATTTTCAAATCTAAATTCTTTATAAGGTTCATTTTTTCTTTCACTTTCATTTTTTATTTTATTAGGTAATTTCATTCTTTTATTTGTTATTATTGGAGTTAAAGAATTTGAATTTAAAAATCCATGTTTCATTAATAATTCATCAGCATATGATTTTTTTTGATTTGATATATTTTTATATAAATTACTATTATCTATTGTGTTATTATTTGATTGAACTAAATTTATATTATCTCCTTTTTCATACAATAATGAATTTTTATTATTTATATTTGTACTATTTGCATTTATGTTATTTTGTTCTTCTAAATCTTTTCTTCTTAATTCTTCTATTTCTTTTATTGCTTGTTCTACTCCTAAAATCAGTTTTTCATCATTTCTAGATAATAATTTATCTATTAAATCTTCCCCAAATAATTTTGATAGTATTTCATATAATCCATCATCGTTATTTATTTTCATTACTAAATCTGCTACTTTGGATACTTGCTTTTTTTTGAATTGTTTATCAATATTATGATTTTGGTTATTCATAATAATATTATTATCCTGATTGTTACAATTATTCATATTTTGAATATTCATTAAATTTTGATTATTATTTGGTTCAATATAATTTGGTATTTGTTGATAATTTTGAGGTAAAAGCATACTTGTAATAATATTATTTGGATTATTTTCCATTTGATAATTTTCCTCGTTATTAAAATTCATATTTTGAAATTCATAATTTTGAGGAGTATCATTATCATTTATTGAATGTATGAAACTATTTTTCACAGATTCTGTGTTTAAATATGCATCATAATTATATCTTAATCCTAATGTATTACTTATACTATAATTTTTATTTTGATTTTCATTTAAATTTAAATTGTTTTGTATATATAAATTTTGGTCATAAGTGTAATTTTGTTGTTTTTCTTTTAAAGATAATGTTGTGTCTTTTATATCCATTAATGCTTTTAAAATTTCTGGTTTGTATTGTTGAAAATCTTGAAAATTTGAAATGCTATTTATTGCATTTAAAATATATTCAGCTCCATTTAAAATATTATCTTCCATTTTTAATTTAATAAAATATATGATATATTTGAAAATAATGTTATGAAAATAAAATAATGATTCAAAAAAGTCAACAATATATTTTAATATATTTATTTATTTTTAAAAAAAATTGAAATGGAAAAAAAAATATTGATTCCTTTAAATCAATTAATTGATAGTTCTGAATATGAAAATATTAATGAAGAAGAAAAAGTAAATCCAGGTGAAGAAATTGATTTTAAAGTAGAAGAATTAGATCCATTTGATCAATTTTTTTCAAATCCTCAAAATAGAACAAAAGCTTTAAATAATAATGTAAAATTAAATAATACAAAATTTAAAAGAGAATTTTCTCATGATAACAACACAGATTATTTTAGAGAAGAAAATCTAAATAATAATAGATATAATGTTTATTTAGATAATTATCAACCAAAAGAAACAAATATGAGACCAAAAAATATAAATAAAGATAATTTAAATGAATCAAAAATAAGAAAGCAAATAAATTTAAAAAAAGAAATAATGTCTGAAGAATATTTAAATAAAATAGGATTAGAAAATTCACAATGTCCAATATGTTTATGTTCAATTGATATAAATGAAGAAATTTCAAAATTAAAATGTGGTCACATATTTCATTTCACATGTTTAGATAAATGGGTAGACAAGAAAAAAGAATGTCCATTTTGCCGTTCAAAAATTATCATAAAACATTCTAAAACATATCAACAACCCATATTTGCAAATGAAAAAATAATTAAAAATAACATTAAAAAAAAATAAAAACCCATATTATTTTAAAAAAATTTAAAATAAATGTAAAATAATAAATTAATAAAAAGCATTAATAAAATATATTAATTAAATATCTTCATTCAATGATAACAATATAAATAATAAACTCCCATTTTTTAAGTCGAAAATATATTTTCCTAATTCAACATTACAATAATAACTTTAACTATAATTATCAACATTAATAACACATTCACTTCTTCTTTATCAACTTAATCAAATAATTTTTCAAATCCTTTGAATAATCTAATATGCTAATCTTTAACTTAATCAGGAAATCTTAACAATAAAAGAGCAGTTGAATAATCAATTTTACCTATATTTTAATTTCAAATAAGAAATTGTGATTTTATAAATTATCTATATTAAAATTAATTTTTATTTGATTAATATGTAAAAAAAAAAATTTAAAATAATTTAATTTATAAATGATACTTCATATTTTAATGTTTTAATTTGATTATTATTTGAATTAACTATCCTTCATAAAAGAAATAAAATAATAAATTTTAATGAATGGATATCTTTTATTCAACTGAAAGAATAAACATTAAAATATATAAAAAAAATTATCAAAAAATTGTATAAAATATATAAAAAATTAATTGGTTTCTAAATAATATAAAGAGATATCCAATAATAAAGAATAAATATGTCAATAAAATTCTTTGCCTTTTTAGCATTACTTTCCTTAACTTTTCAAGTTGCTCCTATAATTCCACAACCACCCCAAATATATCAAGAATATCATTTAAACGAAATTCTTTTACAAGGAACACCCTCATTAGGAATAATCAATTCTAACCTTCAAACAACTTTAAAATTAGATGGAGAAGAAAATGACTTTTCATTCACTTTAAAAGCAACCGGATTACCATCAGGATCATATTATACAGGATATTCAATTTCATTTGGAAAAACAGGAACATACACAGTTCAAAGTGTCACTTTCTCTAAAACAGGTTCTTCATACACTTTCAGTGGAAAAACATTTAGTTTTCAATTCAAATTATATAACAACGAAGAACTTAATATAAATGTTAAATATTCAATTTCAAATCCTAATCTTTTTGAATTATATCGTTTCGAATATATTGGATTAAGATTTGGAGAAGGTTATCCTGGTTCAATTACTGTTATTGGTGATAGTCAAGTCGCTTTAATGGGAGTTAAAGATGGTGTATATACTGATAATGGTAATAGTGTGACTTGGAGTGGGACTGTTCCTAATGGAGGTGTTAGTGATTATATTGTTGTTGGAGCTAAGAAAGCTTATTGGAATGCTCATCAAAAAATGACTTTGACTAGAACATCTACTGGAGGTACTTTCACTACTATAATTAGAACTTCAAGACTTTTTAAAGGAGGTAGTAATACTTTTTCAAAATATGACATTCAAAATAATATGGTTAATTACATTGACAATAATTATATCAAAGAACAAAATGATAAATTTGTTTTCACTCAATCAACAAATGGATATGAAACTTATTATCAAGTTGATCCTTCATTTAATAATGAAGTCCTAGACAATTGGAATTTTACATTATCAAGTATTCCAGAATCAACAGCTACTGAAGCAACAATACAGAAAGCTCAAGAAATATTAGCATCAGATACAACTGGAGCACCAGTTCATGTTGTATTAGGAAGATGGGTTTACAGTCATATGACTTATAATATTAATTATGTAGGAAGGTCAATGACAGTTGATCAAATTTTAACTGAATTAGTTGGTGTATGTGAACATTTTACAAGATTATATAATGCTTTGTTACAAAGTGTTGGTATTGATGCTATTTATACTACTGGTTATGCTTTCAATTCTAGAAATCAATTAAATTATCCTGAAAGTTCAAGACATGCTTGGACTATTGCTAAAATTAATCAAAAGTGGGTACCTTTAGATGCTACTTGGAGTATTTTTGGAGGTAAAATTCCTGTTTGTCATGTCTTCCAATCTTATCATGAATCAGGAATATCTTGGTCTATGACTCATTCTTGTAGTTATTCAATGGAAAATGATTTAGTTTATTTAGGTGTCACTCCTAATTTACAATCAACTTTAGATTATTATGAATGAACAATAATAAATAATTTAGTGTAAAATTAATTAAAATTAGATTTTGCAGGATTTCTCTTTTATTTTTTTTTAATTATTGTTTTTTTTTTTATTTTTAAACAATTTTAATTATTAATTGAAATTCATTACTGTATAGATCTTTTTAAAAAATTAAAAAGTTAAATAAAATTTATTTATTTTTTATCAAAACTTCAAAAATGACTTTAGTATAAAATAAATTGTTTTCTAGTTTTTAAAATTAAGAATTATATACATCATATATAATATATTAATTTGACTATTCAATACAAATGAAATACAAGGAATTTAAATTTTTTATATGAAGATTCAAATAAATAATATATACATGAAAATTAATACATTTTAAAAAATTAAATAAAAAAAGAACCCCTTTTAACTTTCTATAGTTTGAAGTTGTGTCTTAAATTGATTATTTGAATCATAACAATATAATTTAATAGGATGTTTATTATCTAAATTTTGAGTTAATTTAATAATAATATTTTTTTTTTTATTTGTTTGATTTGAATTTGATTGATTGAATGAAGTTATATTTGGACTAAATATATTAGATGATTGATTAATTTGCTCATTTAGAGATAATCTATTTTCTAATAATAATTTAGTAATATCATCTTTTTCTAAAAGTCTCTTTAAATAAAAACGTTGAAAACCTTTTTCAGTAATATTATTAATTTTAAAATTACAACTACTTTTACTTATTTTATATAAATTTCCTTTCAATGAATTAATATTATTATCTTCTTCATTTAAATTTGTCTTATCATTTCCATAAAAAGTATTCATTTTTGCAATTAAAGCTTCAGTTTTTTCAAAATCTAAATTTAATTTTGGTAAAACTGAATAAGTTTTATTTTTATTTCTAAAATATGAAGTATGATTATATTTTAAATTATTACTTCTCATATTTCTATTTCTTGAAAATTTTAAATTTCCAACAATAATTTTATATAATTTTTTCTTTTCTTCTTTATAAGAAATTGAATTATCATAAAATATATTTTCAATATTTTTCATTCTCTCATTATATGAATTGTTAAGTATTTTTCCTTCAAGACTATTTAAAAAAACTCTTTTAATATCTTCTAATCTTTCAATCATAAAATTAATTTTTTTATCATTTAATTTTTTATAATTAATTTTAATTTCATGGTATTCTTTCATTATTTTTTCCATTGCTTTTAAATCAATACAACAAAAAAAAACATTAGTTTCACAAAGAGCATTAAAAAAAAATAAATTATTAATAACACAATCATCCATTCCTAAAATTTCACCAGAATATTTTAATGAAATAACAATATCTTTTTTTTCATTTGATTCTCTAATATCTGAATTATAAATATTTTTAATATTTGAAATTATTATATTTGTTTTTTTCAAAGTTAATTGTGGAACAATTAATTTAACACTTCCTTTAA
>JAEEGL011209846.1_pt1 | contig 21464 bp, 17 predicted proteins | sample 9134231 | NCBI WGS metagenome assembly JAEEGL01 (sample SAMN16246548, study PRJNA631951) | gut metagenome | biome: gut microbiome; feature: rumen; material: fiber-attached | host: Bos | place: Iran: Karaj | collected 2018-10
TCTCCTTTGCTCTACCGTTATCCCGCTTGCCGCATCATTCTCGTCGACTTTCACGGATATAAGATATTTCCTTAACGGATTCATGTAATAGACAGACGAAGTATTCCTGATCTCTCCTATGGAATCCCCGTCTATCAAGTAGCTTCTGCCGTTCCCGGTGATCTCTATGGGTATGTCGTAGTCCCTGTATACCCGCTTAATATATGATATGGCACGACTACCGTCCACCTCGCTCCCGTCAAACCGCATGAGTTCATATTCTTTCAGCTCCTCTATGGCGGAACGCTCCTTTCCCGCGATCCCCTTCCCGAGTTCCGCTGCCTCCGAATAAATATTAAAGCCTATTGCCGCAAGGGATACGGTTATCACTATCCCTGCCGCAAAAAGTATGAATTCTTTTATGACCGACATAATAACCTCCTTTATACACTTCTCATGAGTTCGAACAATTCCTCCATCCCGCTCAGGGTGATCTTTAAAAACGGGATTATAAAATATCCGCCGAGCATGACAGCCCCCGGAAGCCATGCCAGGATGTCCGTGAGTTCCTTCCTGTGCTCGGTCTTAATCATGTTTTCAAGTTCCTCCATGCATGTCATGTTTTCTCTGTCAGCCGCCGTATCAGAAAATCCCTCTTTTATACCTACGTCATCCACCGAAAGAAAACCGTCGGCAATGCTTTCAAAATATCCGCACTTACGTCCTCCCTTTTCCTTAAGGAGTCTAAGTGCTCTCCGGGGATCCGTCGGCATCATGTTGAGGCATTCCCTTATCACACTGCCGAATGAACCCGCGAACAGCTCGATGTCCTCAAGAAGCGCCGTTACGGTGATGCTTTCCAGCTTTCGCTCCATCATGATCACCATCTGCATGCGTTTGATCTCTTCCACCATCCTTCGCCTGCTCCCCGTCTGCCGAAACATAAGTTCGGCCAAAGGCATGAGTCCCGAAACGAGTCCCAGAACACTTAAGATGATCTTTCCGAAGGGTGTTTTGTATATATCCGTGATCATCCCGAAAGCAAAGGTAAACACCGCAAAAAGTGTCATCTTGAACAGGATATCCGAAACATTGTCATCCGAGTCCGTTCCTTTAAGGAGCTTCCTTATGAAACCGCAGGCAGTACTCCTGCTGTCTTCAAGTTTTCCGTACAGGCGAAGTGCCGCCTTATGCCCATGCCCCGGCATATTTCTCTTTTCTTTTCCCATGTCGGATATCATCCGATAGATACAAAAGGCCGTGAGAAACGCCGCCAGTAATACCGCCTTCCCGCTGCCGTTGTAAAACTTCTCCATTTCCCCCGAAAAAGAAAGCCCGCCTCTCCTTATGACGCCGAAAAAGATCACGGGAAGGACAGTCACTGTCATATACCCCGAGAACATGTAAGCAGTCTTTTTGGACGTGTAGAGTTCACTCGCTATTCCTTCCCGAAGGAGTTTAAGATTCTCGGCAAATACCGACTCCTCGCGGTCTCCCGATCCTTCTCCGAACTCCGATGCCTCATATGCCTGTATCATGAAGAGCTTCCAGAATCTGTTCCGCTTCCCCTTTCCCGCGTATTCCCTCACCTTTTCCCGTCTGTCTCCCAAAAGCAGAACAGAGTATATCTCCTCAGCGCTCAGCCTTATCTCTCGCGGCTGTTCCCGCGCCGCTTCTTTCACGGCTTCGGGAATATTACCGAGAGCGGAATACTTTTTACGTACAAGGGAAAGATAGGAGGGCAGACGGATATAGAGATCACTCTGCATCTTATTGAAAACAAAAGCCGGTATCTCTCTCATCATTATGTAGAAGACAAATGCCATGGCAAGGATTGTGAAAACATCTGTGCCGTTTGCCATGAGGACCGCTCCCGAGGAAAGGATCGCTCCGCAAAACGCGATAAATATCACACGGGCCGATCTTTTCTTAAGTTCCGTCTTTTCGTAGGGGCAGATCTCAAGTAGCGCATCCTCTATCCGGAGGCTATACCGCCCAAAGACACCTGATAGTACCGTCATTTTGCACCTCACTGATACGTTCTATGAATCTCGCTCCACCCTTTCTCCTCATGTGGATATCGATGTCCAGAGCCCCTACCGCCTCCTGTTTTGCAAGTCTCTCATCGCTGTAGCCTCCCGCATTCAGACGGGCATTGGTAAAATCACGCACCATGTCGGATGTTTCCTTGTAATGGGCCGTGAAGAGGATTGTTTCCGCAGTTTTGGAAATGTCCGTAAGGGTCACCGCCATTTCCGGTGTATTCACTTCCCCCACGGCAAACACCTGCCCGGTGGTATTCTTGGAAAAGCCCAAAACACTGTCGGCAGGATCGGTATCGGAGACTCTTAGGGTGAGGGTATTGGCATCCGGCAGAAAATCCCTAATGTTAAGCTCGAAGCTGTCGCCTTCTATGACTCTTATGCTCCTTTCCTTCCCTATCTCTATAAGAAGCGCGCGAAGGAGCGTGGTCTTGCCGCTTGCGGTCTCTCCCGTGATACCGATGCTCCTTCTCGTCCTTACAAGCTCATGAAGAAGCTTTCTTAAACCGTCGTCCTCCACCAGTTCTTCTATGGAAGTTCCGGGAACAGTGTCAAACTTTCTTATGAGCCCCGCCCATGAATCCGAAAAAGGCGGTCTCGATACGGTCACCCGTCGTCCGTCGGGAGTATCGCACACTATACGGGGCGTCTTACGCGTAAGCTCCCCGGCCCCGGTATTCTTGATAAGATTTCTCAGGACTCTGACCATCTCGTCATCCGAATCAAAGGACAGAAAAGGAAGTTTTATGGGCACTCCCCCCACCATAACGTGGATACTGTCCCTGCTGAAGCTTTTCCTGTCCGATGCTTTCCCGCACAGCGCTTCTCTGTAATCGTAGTTTTCCTTCGTATGCCCGGACATACCCAGCTGGATCTCTTCAATGCATCCCTTCTGCCATATCAGGCTGTCGACCTTACCGAGTCCGACGGATCCCGCATATATCATCCTTGCAAGCACTTCCGTAAGATCCGTATCACTTAAGCTTGAACACAAGTGCCTGTATGCGTCTTCCACGTAGTTTGCCCCGATCTCCCCGCAGCAGAGGGCAATGTCTCTAAAGCGGCTCTCCCACAGTTTCCCGAAGCCCCTTTCATCGTCTGCTCCCCCTTCAACGTAGAGGAGACATTCAAATCTTCCCCAAACATTGTTATCTTCGGAGAACAATGCCGTAAGCTCCTCATGGGTGGGTCTTACCGTCATATTGAGCCAGTCCCGTATCACCGACATCACAACATCCCTGGGTCCCCGCAGACCGCTGCAGCACTTACCTATGGCATCGGCTATTGTTTTTTCTGTCCTGAGGGCAGCTTTCCCGTTCTCCCCCGCAGAAGCGAACCTTCTTAAACCATATTCGTTAAGTATCTCTCCCGCTTCTTCGGTAAGGGCGCACAATGTGATGCTTCTCACCTTTCTGCCGCTTCCGTCTTTTTTCTCTCTGAAAAGCAGATACCCGACAATTCCTGTGAACAGAATAAAAACCATTAACAAAATACCCTCAACCTTCACATCCGACTCCTTTCATGATCTCTCCCGCAAGACGCGACACATCTTCCGCAAAATCGTGATCCGGCAGGAAACGAGCCACGGGATTGTTACGCAGCATTTTAAAGTACCCGGCTATATTCCCTTCGTTATATGCATCCGAAAAACCTGCGCACATTCTTAAGCAACACAACTTTTTCCCGTAAAGGAGTGTGAAAAGCCGCCTGTTCGCGGATGACCCGTTAAGATATCCGTTCACGGCATAAATCGTCTTCGTGCCTTTTCCCATTCTTTCAAAATGCCTTTTCCATTTCACCGCATTCTGACCCATGAGTTCCACCGTGAGGTCGGCATCGGGCACCATACCCGTTCCCGCATCCATAAACACAAGATCATAGGCTTTGGAGATCTCAGCCGTCATGACGCCCATGAGCCCTGTTGATGCGGTTCCTGCACCAATCACATTCGAATGAAAGATATCGATACCCGGAAGACTTGTTCTGTATGCGCATCCTCTGATCATATTCTCGTCTGTCTTGCCACTCTTTAACAAAAGTCCCAGGGCCGCGAGCCCCGTTTCCCGTTTTACCCTTTCGTTCCCGCCTGCCTTCCCGTTCCTGTCAAAGGCTTCCGTTATATCGTTCCTTTCACCGGGCAGCTGAAGCAGCGCTATCCTTATACCGGACTCAGCCGCAAGTACCCCCGCAACCGCCGCAAGGCAGGAAGTCACACGCGCCGTTCCTCTCATATCGGATCTGAAAACAACGATCTTCCCCATTTTTTCTTCCTTCCCATCGCTCTCCTAAAGTCGGATCCGGATACACCCAAAAGTTCATGAGCTGTTTCTTCGATACCTTTCTTCATCCCGTCGCTCAGATCCTTAAGCCTGTAGTCGATGCCTTCCTGAATACAGCATCTTATCCGGGAATCCCCGACACTTTCCCTTATATATACCCAATCCTTTTCCCATTTAAGGAGATTTGCGATATACTCTCCCGTCCTCTTATTTCCGCATCTGTCACGGATGATGAGAAGATCATGATCGGAGCTTCCTTCATGACATAGAAGCTTTTCAAGTCTTCTGGCATTTGCGGGCATATTGTCCGTGACGAGGCACTTAAGGTCCGCCTCATACCTTCCGATCCCGTTCCCGCCGTTAATAAGGAGCAGGCCGTCATGACTCAAGATCCCTTTATCTCTTATAACCGGTATGGTCGAATAGGGGAAATTTCCTTCCTCGTCAAGAATGACCGTATCCGTTCCCATGAGCATCAAAGCCTTCCCAAGATGCATCAGGATATCATCGCATTCCGATCCTTCAAAGCAGATGCTCTTCATGCTTTCTCCCCCTTCGTCCTTTGATCATCATGCCCCATTCTCCTCTGACCGAACGCATGGCCTTAAAGCCTTCTTTTACGACCTCCGGGTCTGAAAGCGTGAGTTCTTTTCCCGTTTCCTCTATCGCAGTCACCCGTATGATCCTCTCGATCTCTTCCGTTTTTTCGGGCATAAGGAAGTCAAGCTTCTTGTAATACGCACCGTCCTCCGATGCTTCCACGCCGTAATGACCTTTAAGAACACAGCACGATCCGATCCTTATATCCCAGTCGGTCATCTCTATAGCCGTAAACAGTGCTCCGCTCTTTGCACGCGAAAAACCTTCCATATCGATAAGCAGCTTCTTCTCATTCTCCGTAAGACCGATCACGCTTTCCGAAAGGAACTTTTTGTAAAGCCTTTTAAGGCTGTCCTCAGTGATCTCGTCCTTTGCCTTGTCGGCCATGAGTTCATCGATCTCATCACGGCGTTTAAGCATAAGGATATCGAAAAGCCGACGCCCGCTCATGTATCCGCCGTTATCAAAAGGCCAGTCTGTATTAATTCCCTTCTTCATGGTATTCGCACGGCATATGCTCTTATTATGCCGCCCTCCTCCATTTCAATCCTCGCCTTCGTAATGATGCCCAGTTCATCTTCCGCCACAAGCAAAAGAAACCCGGTGCGGTCAAGCCCGGTGATGCGTTTTTCGGCCAGCAGCTTTTCATCACACCCGTCCCGGTTCACGACTCTTACATCGATGGTATCCCCCTCGGAGATATAGTTGGGGAGTTCTATCCCCTCTATCTGCACTTCCCTGAGTACGGATACTTCGGGAGACGGAAGCGGAATGTCTTCCGGGATATCTGCCGAAATCGGTTCATCCTCCGCAGATACGACCTCCGCACTTCCTTCCGCAGCACGGACTGTGTTTACTCTTTCCGCAACAAGCACGGTCACCGCTCCCGCCGCAAAAAAAAGCGCAAAAATCAGGGTGTTCAAAAGCACCGCAAATCTGTTCTTAACATATTTAATTTTGTACATTTTATGGGTCTGTTTCCGATCTTTTTTGAAATAAACATACGGAAATAAACGAATATGACTTATGACAAGGCGTATTATATTATGGTTCTCGTGATTTGTAAAGTTTTATTTTTTAAAGTTGTAATTTTGAGGATTTGAGGTTATGATGTTACTGTTCAAAATATGCAACATGGTTACAGTTCACGGATATACAAGATGCTTAAACTCTGAAAGCTTGCTTTCAAAGAGTTTAAACATCTTGTATATCTGCGTAGCAGTAACGCCCCATGTTCTTCAATGGGGCGTGTGAACTGTAACCCTTCTTGAAAGTGCATATGAACATTAACCTTACAAACAGAGAACTTACAGGTATGGAAAATAAAAAAGAAAAAAAACTAGCGCCGATGCTGCCTTATGACGTCACGGTCGCCGAAAACTTCAGAATGTACGACAGTTTCCCGTACGAGAACAACAGGGATAAGACGACTCCCATGCTTCACACGGCCGAGACGGGAAACATCATCAAATACTATACCTGCAACGTTTCTGAAACCAATTTTCGTATCGGCGTAGACATACCTAAGCATTCAAAGGCCGAGATCACATGTCACTAAGGAGGGGCAAATGAAGCTCTGGGGCGGACGTTTTACCAAGGAAGAAAACACACTTGTAAATAAATTCAACGAATCTCTCTCATTTGATCAAAGATTCTATGCACAGGACATACGCGGAAGCATCGCCCACGTAACGATGCTCGCTTCCTGCGGTATCATAACGGATGAGGAAAAAGAAGTCATCGTAAAAAATCTCACCGATATAAAGAAGGATATCGACAACGGCATTCTCACCTTCGACACTGACGCGGAAGACATCCATTCCTTCGTCGAAGCGGAGCTCATAAAACGCACGGGAGACACGGGTAAGAAGCTTCACACAGGGCGCTCAAGGAACGACCAGGTTGCTCTCGATATGAGACTCTACACCCGGGACGAGATAGATACTCTCATTGCACTTGAAACAGCACTTTTAAAGGAACTCCTCGCCCTTTGCGAGAATAACCTTGATACATACATGCCGGGCTTTACCCATCTTCAGAAGGCACAGCCCGTAACATTTGCCCACCATCTCGGAGCGTACTTTGAGATGTTCTTAAGAGACCGTTCCCGTCTCAAGGACACAAGAGAGCGCATGAATTACTGTCCTCTCGGTGCAGGTGCCCTTGCGGGTACGACCTACCCGCTGGACCGTGAGCTCACGGCTTCGCTCCTGGACTTTAAGGGTCCCACCCTCAATTCCATGGATTCGGTATCCGACAGGGATTACCTGCTCGAGCTCCTCTCCGATCTCGCCATCACCATGATGCACTTAAGCCGCTTCTGCGAAGAGATCATCATGTGGAATTCCAACGAATACCGTTTCATAGAGCTTGACGACGCTTATTCCACGGGCTCCAGCATCATGCCTCAGAAGAAAAACCCCGATATCGCAGAACTCATCCGCGGCAAGTCGGGACGAGTATACGGTCATCTTACGGCACTCCTTACAACAATGAAGGGGCTCCCTCTCGCATACAACAAAGACATGCAGGAAGACAAGGAAGGGGCTTTTGACGCCATAGATACCGTAAAGGATTGCCTGTCACTGTTCACGGATATGTTAAAGACCATAACCGTAAATAAAGAAAACATGGAAGCCAGCGCAAAGAACGGCTTTACGAATGCCACGGATGCAGCCGACTGGCTCGTTAAAAACGGTGTTCCCTTCCGCGATGCTCACGGCATAATCGGACAGCTCGTCCTTAAATGCATCGAACTTGACTGCTCGCTTGACGAGCTTCCCATAAAAGAATACAAAAAAATATCGCCCGTATTTACGAACGATATCTATGAAGCCATCGCCATGAAGACCTGCGTCGACAAGCGCAACACCATCGGCGCTCCCGGTAAGGAAGCGATGACAAAAGTAATCGCAAAATATAAAGAGCTCATTGACTGAGCTCTTTTATCATTTTCCGCAAATGCGCCCTATGAGTACACCGGCATACCTGACCATGCAGGACAGGAGAAAATACGGTATCTTATGGGGCTTTTTATTTGTTATAAGGCCCTTAAGTATGAACCTTACATACTTTGCACCCTCTTTTTCGGAGGAGACGGTCTTGTAAATCTCGGGATGTTCCGCCTGATTAATGCCAAGGGCACGGCTGCGCCTGAAATTTGCCTTAAGGTCGTAGTCATGAGAATGAATTACCGCCGCATCCGCAACGTAGGCAAGCTTTCCGCCCTCAAGAAGGAGTTTATGGGCGTAGGTCATATCCTCCGCAAAGACGCTTGTATCACCGAAGCCACCGAGTCTCTCGAAAGTTTTCCTGTCATACATCATGCAGGTGTCGGAGCAGAATATGGTCTTGATGCCGTACTTTGCAAAGTCTTCCGAGGATCGAACATAGGATGTTTCGCCATAGTTGAACTGCCTTGTAAGCCTTTCGATGAGTCCCGCATCATCACGCGCCACCTGCCTTGCAAAAGCGGCGCCCGCCCCGTCTTCTATCGCCCTTAAGAGCTTTTCGATCAAATATCTGTCAGTGGGGACCGCGTCCTGGGTCATGAAGAGGATCGCATCGGCAGTTGCCTTTGAAGCCGCCAGCATCCTGGTTCCCGCATGATCGTAATCGGATCTTTTAACGGGGATGATATCAAAAGCACCGGGAAGATCATTTAAACCACTCTTCTCGCCCGCCTCAAGCGTTTCCGTAATTATCACCCGCTCGGGCTTCACGGTCTGATCAGAAAGCATTTCTATTAACTTGTAAAACTCTCTGCCCGGAGCACAAACGGGGATAATAACGTCTACGGTCATCATTTTTTCGAATTTGCTACGATCTTGGTCCAAAGATCGTTTGTGAGACGTCTGATGGTCTCGTTATCGTGATAGATCTCGTCAAGCTCATAGGTTCTGGGATAATAAGCCTCGTTACCGTCGTAATCTCCGCCGGGAGCGGTAACTGCGGCAAGAACATCGGCATTGGGCGAAGCATAGCCCGCAGTCATTGTATTATCCATACATGCGTCATAGGAAAGCATGTAGTTCATGAAAAGATTTGCAAGTTTCGGATTCTCGGCATTTACGGGGATAGTCATTGCATCACACCAGATATTTGTTCCGCAGGAAGGGGTGAAATAGCCCATCTCCTCATTCTCGCCGAGAACATAAGCCGCATCGCCGCTGTACATGAAAGCGATGTCCTTGTCACCGTTTGCCATTGCATCGATAACGCCGTCGGTCATGTACTCGGGCTCCATTGTCTCCGCAAGCTCGGTGAGCCATTTATATGCTTCGTTGATCTCAGCCTCGTTCTGCGTATTGCAGGAATAACCGAGCTGCTTCAAAGCCATCATGAAGCTGTCTCTGGAGGAGTTATAAACATAGATCCTTCCCTTGTACTTGGTATCCTTCATGATGCCGAAGCCTTCGTTCACAAGATCGTTGTAGTCAACTTTGTTCTTGTTGTAAACAAGACCGCAGGTTCCCCAGAAATAAGGTACGGAATAGGTGTTATCGGGATCGTATCCCATGTTCTTAACGCCGTCCGCCATCTTGGACATGTTGGGGATCGCGCTCTTATCGATGGGCTGGATCATCTTCTCACTGATGAGACGCTCGATCATATAATCCGAAGGAACGATAACATCATAAGCACTGCCGCCCGAAAGCTTGGTGTACATCATCTCGTTGGAATCATAGAATTCCACGATGACTCTGCAGTTATACTCCTTTTCGAAATTGGAGATGACTTCCTCTCCGAGGTATTCGCCCCAGATATAGAGCTTAAGTTTCTCCTTCTTTCCGCCGCATCCCGCAAAGCACGATGCAACAAGTGCCATGATGAGTACCGTTACAATTAATCTCTTTTTCATCTTCAATTCTCCTATTAATCTGTTCACATATATCTTTCCCGCACGCCGACTTTTACCCGGCGCATGAATTCATATCTTACAGCCATTATCCCTGTAATGCAAGATTTTTCTTTTTATTTATCCGACCGGGCACCACATTGGCAAGCAGCAAAAAGATCGAAATGATCACGATAACAACCGTTGCAAGCGCATTGATGGAGGGGTTCACACGCTTCGACATCGTATAAACGATGATCGATATGTTGGATACTCCGTTTCCCTGAACGAAGAAGGATATTACGAAATCATCGAAGCTCATGGTGAATGCCGTGAGTGCTCCGGAAACTATGCCGGGCATGATCTGGGGTACAACCACCTTGATAAGCGCATAGAACGGGGACGCACCGAGATCCATGGCCGCTTCCGCCAGATTCGGATCCAGCCCGCGCAGCCTCGGCATGACGCTCAGGATAACATAGGGCGTACAGAACATGACGTGTGCCAAAAGCATCGTTCCGAAACCATTCTTTATATGCAGTGTGGCAAAAAGCACAAGCAGTCCGATAGCCGTAACTATATCCGGGTTCATGATGGGGAGGTTGTTTATCTGCTCCACCGCAACCTTAAGTCCCTTGCTGCTCTTGGAAAGTCCTATTGCCGCAAATGTGCCGAACACCGTGGATATCAGCGTTGCAAGGAGCGCGATCACTATGGTATAGAACAGTGCTTCCTTCATCTCCCTGTCTCTGAACATCTTTCCGTACCACTGCAGGGAAAGTCCCGTGAAATGGGTAAGCGATTTGCTTCCGTTAAAGGAGAACACTATCGCATACAGGATGGGTGCATAGAAGAAAATGACCAAAAGCACCATTAATATTTTTGTCGATAATCTGTTTCTTCTTTTCATCAGTTGCCTCTCTGCTCCATGATCTCGGTCTTGTCCGCCTTACGGGTAAAATACATGGAAATGATGATGACGATGACCATTATAAGTGAGACCGCGCTTCCGAAGTTCCAGTTCTCCGTTGTGAGGAATTGGTTCTCGATCAGGTTACCCACCATGTAATAGCGACCGCCGCCTAGCATTTCGGGAATATAGAAGCTTGATACCGCCGGCAGGAAAACAAGGGTGATGCCGCTAAGCACCCCGGGGATCGAAAGGGGAAGGGTGACCTTTAAGAAGCTCTTCGTCCTGTTGGCCCCGAGATCGGCAGCCGCCTCGAGAAGGCTCGTGTCAAGCTTTGCAAGTGACGTATATATCTGAATGATCATGAAGGGCAGGAAATTGTACACCATGCCCAGGGCCACAGCAAAACTCGTGTTCAGCATGGTCACGGGACCGATGCCGAATAGCGCGAGGAAATGATTGATGAGACCGTCATCCTGAAGAATGCCTCTCCAGGCGTAGGTTCTTACCATCATGTTGATCCATGTCGGGAAGGTGATAAGAAGTATCCATCTCATCTTGACGCCGTCGGAGCACTTGGATATGAAATAGCCTGCGGGATAACCCAGAGCTATGCATATGAGTGTCGTGACGAAGGCTATTTTGAGGCTTCGCCAAAGAACGCTTATAAATATGGAGTCCGAAAAGAACTTTTTAAAATGGTCGAGGGTAAAAACGAAGTCAAGAACAGCGTTTCCTTCCTTCGTAAAGGCGTAGAACATGATGAGCAGCATCGGAACGACTACCATCACCGATATCCACACCACATAGGGATATACCATTTTCTTATAATGCTTCATTACTCAACAATACCCTTTTTCATAATGTGAAGGTCCTCGGGTGCAAATTTAAGTCCCACCTGAGCGCCAACCTCAAACTTGTCAGTTGTGTCGATCTTGTATTCGTAACCCTGTGTCTTAAAGGTCACCTTATATGTACCCGGAACTATGTTCGCGGGATCGAAATCATATTCGACATCGGTTATCTGTACCGTGGAGCCGTCTTCCAGATCGTCAGCATAGGCATTTGCCCATATCTTAAGATCCGTGGCGAGAGCGATACTCTCCGCAAGCTCGTCCGCTTTCTTGAAGAAATTAACCGCGTAGATCTCCTCGCCGTAATCCTCGTCCACAACTTTGTTTACCTCATCAACTATCATGTTGACGGTAACGCTTGTGCCGGCCGCCGTTGAAAACGTTACGGGATAGGTGCCCTTCTCCTTCTTTATCTCATAGCTCACGCTGCTGATGGATATACGTTCGTCATTCTCGGGATTCCAAGCCTGAGCGTCCGCACGGTTAATGATGATGCCGTCGCTCAGCTCGTCGATATCCAGGATGTCGAGGTAGAAATCATTGGCATCCATCATCTCTCCCGCCTCCTCGTTCTTAACGGGCTTATCCTCGGTAACCACCATGTTTACGGTGATGGCGGTTCCTGCACTGGTCTCCACCACCGTCTCATAATGAACACCCTTAAAGAGCACGGACTTAACTATGCCCTTTAAGAGGCCGTCCCTTGCTCCCACTATATCAAGGTCTTCGGGACGGATTACCACGTCCACGGGAACATTTTTGCCGAATCCCGAGTCAACGCAGGTGAACACCTTATCTTCAAAGCTGACCTTATAATCATCGATCATCTCGCCGTCAACGATGTTGCTCTCGCCTATGAAATTGGCAACATATCTGTTCACGGGTTCGTTGTATATGTCTGTGGGAGAACCGATCTGCTGGATCTCGCCTTCCTTCATTACAACGACCTTGTCGGACATGGTAAGCGCCTCTTCCTGGTCGTGGGTAACGAAAATGAAGGTGATGCCCACCTCCCTCTGTATCCTCTTAAGTTCTCTCTGCATCTCCTTGCGGAGCTTGGCATCAAGGGCGCTTAAGGGCTCGTCCAGAAGAAGCACCTTGGGTTCGTTTACAAGGGCTCTCGCTATCGCAACTCTCTGCTGCTGTCCGCCGGACATCTCGTTTATACCGCGCTTGGAGAAATCCTCAAGACCTACGAGAGTGAGCATACGCATTACCTTCTGCTCCACCAGGTCCTTCGGCTCCTTCTTTATGTTAAGACCGAAAGCAACATTGTCATAAACATTCATATGAGGAAAAAGCGCATATCTCTGGAACACCGTGTTCAGATCGCGCTTATAGGGCGGAAGCTTGGAAATGTCCTCGCCGTCAAAGATGACGCTTCCCTCGTCGGGCTCAAGAAATCCGCCAAGAATCCTAAGGAGTGTGGTCTTTCCGCAACCGGACGGACCGAGAAGCGTTACGAACTCATTTTCGTATATGTCAAGATTTATGCCTTTAAGGACGAGCTGTCCGTCAAAGCTTTTTACGATATTTCTGAATTGGACAAGCTTTTTCATTAAGCTGTTACCTCCGGGATGTGATTTAAATGCCGACCTTACTGTGAGTAGGCACTACTGTAGGGAATTATAGTACATAATTATGCAAAAGTCATCAGGTTTTTTATCGGGGAATATCGGGAATATCGGGATATTATTGTACAGTAACTGTTCACGCCACATGCAAGCACGCTTGCATGTGGTTTCTGCGAAGCAGAAATGCCGTTAATAAGGCGTGTTTTGAAAACACGTTTTCAAAAACGCGCCTTATTAACGGCACATCTGTGAACAGTTACACCATGGATAATGTCACAGGTTCATAAATATTATCGTGTTCACGCGGCATAAACAGTATCGTAAACAACGTCATGTCCAATATATATTCTCCGCATTTTAGGTTTGAATAAGAAACCATATTGTGGTAGAATAAAACATTGAAGTTTTTTACGAATACGGAAGGCCTATATGGACTACAGCAGAAATGAAATAAACAAATCAATACATCAGTTAAAAAGCAGGAGCAAGCGCATCTACACGGGAATGTCGGTATCGGGATTCAGGCTGTTGCTCCTCGCCATAATAGGGGCGATCGTGATCGGCATGTTCGCGGGAGTCGGCGTCTTGAACGGAGTCATCGCCTCCGCGCCGAGCCTTGACAACGTCAGCGTCGTACCCGAAGGTTACGTTACCCGATTCTTCTATACGGACGGAACGGTATCGCAGACCCTGATCGGTGCAGGCGGAAACCGTGAATATGTATCTCTGGACAACGTACCCGACTACGTTTACAACGCCTTCGTCGCCATAGAGGACGAGCGTTTCTGGCAGCATGACGGTATCGATATACGAAGCATTTTCCGTTCCATCAACGAAGTCATCAAAAAGCACTCCCTCGGAACGGGTGCATCCACGATCACTCAGCAGCTTCTTAAAAACCAGGTATTTGCCGGCGGTAACGAGGCAAACAATTTCCAGAAGATCGTGCGCAAGATCCAGGAGCAGTATCTTGCCGTTCAGCTTGAGGCGATCACGGACAAGAAGCTGATCCTCGAGTATTACCTTAACACCATAAACTTAGGTCAGGGCTGCTACGGTCTCGAAATGGCCTCCGTAACCTATTACGGCAAATCCGCACAGGATCTCACCATTTCCGAAGCTGCCGTTCTCGCCTGCATAGCCCAGTCTCCCACCTGGATGAACCCCTATCGTTATCCGGAAGACAACGCCAACCGTCGTGAAGGCGTTCTGAACAAGATGTTAGCGAACGAGTTCATCACACAGGCGGAATACGACGAAGCCATGGCAGACACCGAGGATGTTTACGCAAGGATCAACAACTACGTAAGCGCCAACTCAGGAAGAAGCTACTACACATATTATACGGATGAAGTCATCTCCTCTCTTATGAAGGACCTTCAGGCAAAAGGATATTCTTCATCCCAGGCATCCGATCTCATCTACACCGGCGGTCTTTCCGTTTACACCACACAGGACCGTGAGATCCAGGAGATCGTTGATAATGTTCTTAACGACGAATCCCTCTGGCCTCCCATCGGTGAAGGAAGCTATTACGACGTAGACTACGCCCTCTCCGTTTTAAAGGCGGACGGCACCACAATACACTATCAGCTCTACCATCTCTTGGAGTACTTCAACTACTTCGTAGGAAGCTCCACGACACAGATCCGTATCTTCGGCGGTATGTACGATCTCATGTCGACCAATAAGAAATACATCGAATCCTGCGTAGAGGAATTCCGTGCCGCAAAGGTACAAGAAGGGGATACGGTCCTCGGAGAACGTTTCCACATTACACTCGAGCCCCAGGCTTCCTTCGTAATGATAGACCACACGACAGGCGCTATCGTCGCACTTTCCGGCGGACGAGGCGACAAGCTCGGTAACCGTGTCCTTGACCGTGCTACCGACACTCTCCGTTCCGTAGGTTCCACCTTCAAGGTGCTGGCAGCCTACCTGCCCGCATACGACACAGGAACGCTGACGCTTGCATCGGCCCTTGACGATTCGCCCTACTTCTATCCCGGAACCACCAAGAAGGTAAACAACTGGTACGGCTCCAACAGCTACAGAGGTATAAGGACCACAAGATATGCCATCTCCTACTCGATGAACATACTTGCCTGCCGCACCCTTGAGCGTGTAACGCCCATTGTTGCATTTGACTATCTTAAGAACCTCGGCTTCACCTCACTGGTTGAATACGAGGTGGGCAAAGACGGCTACGGCTACACGGATATCGGTGTGCCTCTCGCCCTCGGCGGTCTCACCAACGGTGTCACCAACCTCGAGCTGACAGCAGCATACGCAGCTATCGCAAATAAGGGCGTATACAACGCTCCTTACTACTATACAAAGGTGCTTGATCACAACGGAAATGTTCTGATCGACCATAACCCCGCTCCCAAGCAGGTAATGAAGAACTCTACGGCATATCTTCTTACCTCGGCGATGGAGGATGTATTCAGTTCAAGTGTCGGCACCTCTCCCGATGCGGCTTTCAAAAATTACAAGATGCCCCTTGCGGGTAAGTCCGGTACCACAACGGATAACTTCGACTTGTGGTTTGAAGGCTACAGCCCCTACTATACCGCAGGTATATGGGAAGGCTTCGACATCTCCTACTACATTGATAACACAGCCACCCACAAGGTGCTCTGGCGCGAGATAATGGAGCGCGTTCATGTGGCGAAACAGCTGCCCGAAACGCCTTTCGAGATGCCGGATTCCATAACGACGGCATCGATATGTACCAAATGCGGCAAGCTCGCCGTTCAGGGACTCTGCGACAAATATGAAGGCGGTAACTGCATAGCCACCGAATACTTTGCCAAGGGTACGGTTCCCACGGAATACTGCGACTGTCACGTAAAGGTAAAGATCTGTAAGTCCACCAAGCTCATTGCCATGGACGGATGTGCAAACGTTGAAGAAAAAGTGCTTCTGAGAAAGGAAGAGCCCGAGATCTGGACTCCCGTGGATGACGATCTCACGACCCTCTCTCCCACTCCGACACCTTCGGGATATATACTTCCCACGGCTACGCCGGATCCTCTTGCCAAAAAGACTCCGACACCCACTTCGACCCCGACGCCCACTCCCACGCCTTACGGTTATGTGGCTCCGCTTACGCACAATGACCTGCTGGCATGGTTCAACACGCTGTTCACAAAACTTAAGCTCGTTCTTACGGATAATCCCGAAAACGAGGCTTACTTCACTGAAAACGAAGCATTGCTGAACGATATAGCCCTTGAACTCACTCCCGTTCCTTCGGTAACACCGATATATATTTCCACCAAGGAAAAGGTAAACTACACGACAGGAGATTCAAAGTATCTCGTTCCCAGCAGCTACTGCACCACCTGCAGCGTACGTATCGGTCTCATCTCGCCGACGCCGAGCCCGTTCCCGACGAGGACGCCTATCCCGTCCCCCAGCCCGACCCCTGCGATGACGGAAGAAGAGTTCTACGACTTCCTGTATGACCTTAACGCATTGCTCAATCCTACCGCAACGCCTACTCCCGTAACAGCCGGAGAAAGCGGACTCGAAAGCGGTGGTGAAGGCATCTACTGGTACGAAGGCGAAGGCTCGGGCGATCTCGGAGGCAGCGAGAATGACACGTTCACTCCTACACCGAGACCCGCTCCGACACCGGCACCGACTCCTACGCCGACGCCGTCGTTATTCCTCTTCCCGACGCCGACACCGGAATACATAATGTCTCCGACGCCTACGGCACCGATAGAGTACATCACATCTCCCACTCCCTCACCGGAGCCGAGAGGATAGCAAAAAATCAAGACGTTCCCGTGCGATAACGATCGTGCGGAAACGTCTTTTTAATTATCAATAATGCATGAAGTTTTGTTTATTTCTCTACACGGAACGAACTCTCGATGAAGTCTGCCGCTCCCACGAGTTCTTCGATAAGAACGTCTTCAACAAGTCCTTCGTCCACTGCTTCTGCCACCCTGCTGTTCACGGGAAGCTTTGCAAGGCATCTGAGACCGTATTTCTCGCATGTCTCGTCGATGTGGCTCTTTCCGAAAACGGGGAGATGCTTGCCGCAGTCGGGGCACTCGATATAGCTGTAGTTCTCAACGATACCGATGATAGGAACGTTCATGGTCTTTGCCATGTTCACAGCCTTACCGACAATCATGGAAACAAGCTCCTGAGGGCTTGTGACTACGATGATGCCGTCAACGGGAAGTGACTGGAAGACAGTGAGGGGTACGTCACCCGTGCCGGGCGGCATATCCACGAACATGTAATCCACTTCGCCCCAGACGACCTCAGTCCAGAACTGCTTAACCGTTCCCGCGATAACAGGACCTCTCCAAAGAACGGGAACTTCCTCGTCGTCAAGAAGAAGGTTGACGCTCATTATCTCGATATCATTTCTTGAAACCGCAGGCATGATGCCCATCTCATTTCCGAGTGCCCTCTCCTTTATGCCAAAGCTCTTGGGGATCGAGGGTCCCGTAATATCCGCATCAAGCACCGCTGTCTTGTATCCCTTGCGGTTCATCATTACGGCAAGGCAGCTTGTGATAAGCGATTTACCTACACCGCCCTTACCGGATACGACTGCGATGACCTTTTTAACATTACTGTATTCGTTGCAGGGCTCACGGAAATCCGTCTTCTTGGACGAACAACTCGCCGAGCAGGATGAACAGTTGCCGTTACATTCCTGTTCCTGCTGTTCTTTATTCTCTGTTTCAGCCATTGCTAAAAACCTCCTGTAAAAGTCTCTCAAGACACGGTTGAAGATTATACCTCATAAAATATGTTTTGTAAAGTTTATGACAAAAGGCATGGTCCCAAAAAGTTTCATACTCTCCTGTCTCTTCCCGTCTCCTTATAATACAGAGCTTTATCCTTATACATCATTTTCTCGGCTTCTCCCGTCATTTGGAGCGTATTGCCCTTGTCGCGGCGGATGTAACCGAATGAAGCTATCCTGTTCATATCCGTTATCTTTTTTCTGACATTTCGCATCCTTAAGTCCGCGTCATCCGAAGACGCGGAACAAAGCACGACAACGAACTCATCGCCGCTGATCCTGAATATCTCCCCGTCCGGGAAACACTCCTTAAGTAGGCCCGCAAAATCTTTTAACAGTTTATCGCCGCTCGCATGCCCAAGAGTATCGTTTGTATGCTTCAGATAGTTCAGGTCAAAGAATGCGACGCACTTACTCTTTTCCGGATCGTCGTTCAGCAAAAATTCCTCGTACGCCCTGCGATTTTTCAATCCCGTCAGTGAATCCGCATAGGACACTTCGTTCAGGATCTTTTCCCGAAGCTTTGCCTCCGATATGGTCTGTGCCTGAACAGTCACATATATCACAAGGATCGCCAAAGTGATCGTTGCATATGTGAAATCCGGGATCCCGAATATGAGCTGTCCTACGGAGAACAAAAGAGGAAAGATCAGGTAGGAATCCAGCGCAAGAACACCTCTCAGCGTCAGTTCCCTGCGGAATCTGAACATTACCAGGTACAGGTACACAACATAGATCAAGACGAATAAATAATTCGTTTCATGCCACGCTTCCGGCATGAACTTATGATTGACAAATGTAAAAAGCTTTCCGTTAATCGTTCCGATGGCAAGCCAGATCATATTGAGCGCAGACATTACCAGCACAGGGAATATCATTTTGTACGAAGCATTGATCTTCTCTTTTACAAGGGATATCACATATAAAGCGAAAATATCGACCAACGAGAGTACAAAGCAATATGCCATAAAATTGAGTGATCTCAGAATCTCGTCGTTAATTATACGTTTCTCACCAATATAACTTGACGCATCGACCGCAATTGCGAACAATGCCGTAAACAACAGCCCTATGAACATTTTTGTCGATGTTCTTCGTTTTCCTTTTGAGGGCGTAAGCACTCCGTACAGGATAACCGATACGACCAAAAAACTCAGAACATCACTTGCGATAATATATTCTTTCATTTGCCACCTCGGAAAGCGAAAGGGTGTAGCACTGTTACAACATCTTCTACTTGTACTTATTCTCCTTAAGAAGCGGGCACCTCACGCCGTCAAAGTATGCCTTGATCGCCGCTTTGTGATCTTCTGCGAAAAGCTCCGGGATCTCATCTTTCCCAAAAAACTTAAGTTCAAAGGATTCCTCATCAACCCGCGGCTCACCCTTCACAATGCTCGCCACATAATACGCCGCGATAACCTGTGCCTGATCTCCGTTACTCCAGATCATATCGTGATTATGGAAGATCCCGAGGAAGCTTTCAAGCCTAACTTCAAGCCCCGTCTCTTCCCTGATCTCCCGTATTGCCGCCTCTTCGTACGTTTCATTAAGCTCAAGAAGCCCGCCTATAAGCCCCCACTTGCCGTTATCGGCACGTCTCTGGAACAGGATCTTGTCGTCCTTTACTATAAGCGCTCCCGCGCAGTTTAAGATTATCTTTTTGTGACCGATAAGCGGTCGCAGATCGTGAATGTAGTCCATATGATATTTATCGTCATCCTTTTTTGTGATCGTAATGTAAACTATCAGAAAAGTATATCATTAAAAGAAGGGATTTGCAATAAAAGGGCGGCAGGTAAAATCTGCCGCCGAGGAAAATCATTAATTGTATACTATCTTGCTTTCATAGCTGTTATCTTTCAGCCATTTTTCAGCATAGGAGCCTTTGGTCACTTTGATGCTTGTAAGGTTTCTGCAGCATTCGAATACCTCTTCTCCTATACTTGTTACGCTCTCAGGGATCGTAATGCTTGTTAGGCTTTCGCACTGAAAGAATGCATAGTTCCCTATACTCGTTACGCTATCCGGAATTGTGATGCTTGTAAGACTATCGCAGTACACGAATGCATTGACTCCTATACTCGTTATCCCCTCCGAAATAACGCATTTTTTAATATTTGGAGAATCATACTTTCTTACCCATTCAGGGCCAATATAATCAGTCAGTTTTTCACAGCCATCAAAAATCTGAGTAGCAAATGATGTCAGCTTTCCTTTTATTGTTACTTTTGTTAAGCTACCGCAATATGCGAAAGCCTGGGCACCTATACTCGTTACATTCTCCGGGATCGTGATGCTTGCTAGGCTTGCGCAGTAATGAAATGCTTCGTATCCTATACTCGTTACGCTATCAGGGATCTTGATGCTTGTTAGGCTTGAGCAACACCAAAAAGCCCCGTCTTTTATACTCGTTACACCTTCAGGGATCGTGATGCTTGTTAGGGCAAAACATCCATAGAACGCACTGTCTCCTATACTCGTTACGCCATCCGGAATTGTAATGCTTGTTAGGCTTTTACAGTAAGCGAATGCTTCGGCTCCTATACTCGTTACGCTATCCGGAATTGTGATGCTTGTTAGGCTTTCGCAGTAAGCGAATGTCCCGTCTTTTATACTCGTTACGCCTTCAGGGATCGTGATACTTGTTATGCTTTCGCAGTAAGCGAATGCATAGTCTCCTATACTCGTTACGCTATCCGGAATTGTGATGCTTGTTAGGCTTTTACAGTAAGCGAATGTCCCCTCTTTTATACTCGTTACGCCTTCAGGGATCGTGATGCTTGTTAGGGCAAAACATTCCTCGAATGCATAGTCTCCTATACTCGTTACGCTGTCCGGAATTGTGATGCTTGTTAGGCTTTTACAGTCATAGAATGCACCGTCTCCTATACTCGTTACGCCTTCCGGAATCGTGATGCTTTTTAGGCTTTCGCACTCAGAGAACGCATCGTCTCCTATACTCGTTACAGTATATCTGCCTAAAACTGCGGGTATGATCAATTCACCTACAAGCTCGCTTGATGGTTTAACATGTCCTATGATCTCAGCACATTTTTTATTTTTATCAACAGAATATTTAAAACCATTTGATACGTACTCACCCTCATACACTATCTTGCTTTCATAGCCGTTATTTTTCAGCCATTTTTCCGCATAGGAGCCCCTGGTCACTTTGATGCTTGTTAGGTTATTGCATTTTTTAAATGCCTCTAATCCTATACTTGTTACGTTCTTTGGGATTGCGATGCTTGTTAGGCTTTCGCAATAACCGAATGCCATGTATCCTATACTTGTCACACCCTCAGGGATCGCGATGCTTTTTAGGCTTTCGCACTCAGAGAATGCCTCGTCTCCTATACTCGTCACACTCTCAGGGATCGTGATGCTTGTTAGGCTTTTGCATAATTTGAACGTGTTATTTCCTATAACCGTTACGCCCTCAGGGATTGTGATGCTTGTTAGGCTTTCGCATTGACTAAATGCACTGTTTCCAATACTCGTTACGTTCCTAGGGATCGTGATGCTTGTTAGGCTTTTGCATAATTTGAACGTGTTATTTCCTATAACCGTTACGCCCTCAGGGATTGTGATGCTTGTTAGGCTTTCGCA
>JAEEGL013827481.1_pt1 | contig 21464 bp, 15 predicted proteins | sample 9134231 | NCBI WGS metagenome assembly JAEEGL01 (sample SAMN16246548, study PRJNA631951) | gut metagenome | biome: gut microbiome; feature: rumen; material: fiber-attached | host: Bos | place: Iran: Karaj | collected 2018-10
AGCGGCAGTTCCGTGTTCACCGGCTATCAGGTGCAGATCGCGACGGATTCCGCCTTCACCCAGAACAAAAAGACCGTCACGATCAGCGACGCCAAGACGGTGCAGACGACGATCAAGAACCTGAAGGCGAAAACGACCTACTACGTGCGCGTGCGCTCGTATCACGTGTTCGAGGGCACGACGTACTACGGCGGCTGGTCGAACGTGCTGAGCGCCGAGACCAAATAACGAAGCAACCGAAAAAGCGGGGCGGTTTCGCCTCGCTTTTTTGCGTCCGTCCGGTGCGCCGGATGCTTTCGGCGGCGTTTGCGGGCGTCAGGCCGGGGGACCTTGCGCCGGTTTTCAATGACATGTATCCGACCTGTTCGTGTATTCGGAATATCGCTCAAAACATAAAATATATAAAAAGGGTCTTGCTTATTATTGTAGATTATGTTACAATTTAGACAAATCTTCCGGGAGCTTTCGTCGTAAAAAACGGAAGAAGTCGGTGGATTTCATCACTCCGTGAGCCATACGGTTCGACCCGTTCGGAACGTGTGGCGTCAAGAGATGCATCTTCATAAAAGAATCAGGAGGAAAAGAATCATGAAGAAACTGTTGGTTATCATGCTGGCGCTCGTGATGGTTCTCTCTCTGGTCGCCTGCGGCAAGACGGAAGAGAAACCCGCGCCTGTCGAAGAAACGACCCCGGAACCCGTTTCGGAGAACACGCCGGAGCCTGTTGAGAAACCGACGCCGGAACCCGAACCCGAACCCGTCGTTCTTGCGGATGACACGCATGCGCTCTGGACCGCACACGGCCAGTTCCTGCTGGCTGACGGCACCGAGAACAGCTGGAACGGCAAGGACAGCGAACTGTACGAGGCGTCCGCTCTGACGGCGATCGCGCTCGAGGACGTCAAGGCGATCAGCGAAGACGTTTACAACGCGCTGGCCGCGAAGGAAGTCAAGTATCTGTACACGATCGACCTGATCTTCGGCACCAATGACGCAGGCTGGACCACCAACTGCCTGATCAACGGCAAGATGTACAAGGCGAACGGCTCCTATGCGTTCAAGATCGCGCAGTGCACCGTTGACGTTGATGGCGACAACAAGGTCTACTCCGAGGATCAGTGGATCCACGATCCGAAGACCGCGCACTCCGAGTCCCTGACGCCGGACACCCTGTTCGTTCCGGTATGGCAGGAAGAGGCCGATGAGAACGGATTCTCCTGGGCGAGCAACCCGGCAGTCATCGGCGGCCCGGGCCTCTACACCCTGGTCATCGCGCAGTACAACAACGCATCCACCCCGGATCAGGCGGGCTACGGCATCGCGCTCGTTCTGAAGGAAGCCAAGGACGGCATCGCATATGAAGAGATCCTTGACTGGGTCGCGGCGGATCACACCTACGGCATCATCGGCGCGTTCAACGGCTGGGATGGAGACGTCGCAATGGAGAAGGTCGACGACACCACCTGGACCGGCGAAGTTGAGCTGACCGCGGGCGATGAGTTCAAAGTCCGTGCAGACGGCGCTTGGGACTACAGCTGGGGCGATCCTACCACCGAGAACGGCAACTGCGCTTGTGAAGCGGACGGCACCTACGTGGTCACCATCTCCTTTGCAACCGGCGAAGGCGTTATCACGGTTGAAGCAAAATAAGGAAACCGATATCGGGCTGATGTTTCGGCAGCTTTGCCGGGCGTCAGCCCGATTCTTTTAGAAAATACCCACGAAACCGGACGAAAAAGAGAAGATCCCCATGAAAAAGAAAGTTTTTTGCGGATGTCTTGCGCTGCTCCTGCTCCTTGCCGCGTTTGCCTGCGGCAAGTCCGAGCCGAAGGAGTCCTCCGGAACGGCGGCCCCGGAAACGGCGGCTCCGACCGAAGCGCCCACTGCGGCGCCGACCGAAGCGCCGACCCCTGCGCCGCTGCCGGAATTTGCGGACGATTATCAGGACGCCCTCCCCGAAAACGCGGAGGACGGTCTGACGCTGCACGCATTCAACTGGACGTATCACGAGATCATGATCAATCTCGAAAACATCCGCAACGCCGGTTTCAAAAACGTCCTGACCATGCCGGTCCAGCAGCCGAAGGGCGGCGGCGCGACGTGGTGGGCGTTCTATCAGCCGCTGAGCTTCTCGATCGGCGTGAACTCGTCGCTCGGAACCAAAGAGGAACTCGAAGCGCTCTGCCGTGAGGCGGACCGGTACGGCATCTGCATCCTTGCGGACGTCGTGGTCAACCACATGGCGAACATCGACGACGATCACGTGGAGGAGGACGGCACGCCGGTCGTGCTGCCCGCCGTCGAGGAATACGAGCCGCTGCTGTACCGGAACCGCAACGAGGACGTCGACGGGATCGGCGTCACGTTCCATCATAACCGAAACGCGAAGGGCTCCGGCGCGGAGACGCAGGTCTACGCGTACGGCAATCTCCCGGATCTGAATACCGCGAACCCGTACGTGCAGGAGCGCGTGCTGGCGCTGCTCAAGGAGTGCATCGACGCGGGCGTCGACGGCTTCCGCTTCGACGCGGCGAAGCACGTCGAGACCGAACGCGACCCCGACTATCCGAGCGAATTCTGGATCAACACGGTCGACGTCGCGAAGGACTATTACCGCGAGAAGACCGGCGGGGAGCTGTACGTCTACGGCGAGATCCTGAACGCGCCGTCGAACCGCGATCTGTCCTGCTACACCGACCGCATGCGCGTGACCGACGACGGCTTCACCGCGCAGTTCAAGAGCGTGTTCGCAAAGAAGGATCCGACGCTGATCCTGAACGCGATCCTGAAGGGCGGCGATCCCGAAAAGCTGATCGCGTGGGTCGAAAGCCACGACGAATACGTCACCTCCAATACGCATTATTCCGACGTTCGCGTCGCGAAGTTCTGGGCCGTCATCGCCGCGAAGAAGGGGCTCGGCGGGCTGTATCTCGCGCGGCCGACCGCGGAGCTGACCGTCGGCGAGATCGGATCCTATGCGTTCGAAAGCGAATACGTCGCGGTGAGCAACCGCTTCCATAACCGCTTCTGCGCCGCGGATTCGTATGAATCGTGCGACGGGACCTGCTACGTCTGTGAAAAGATCCTGCCGGACGATCAGGGCGCGCTGATCCTGAACGTCGGCGATATCGATCCCGAAGCGGCCGTGACCGTCGCGGTCCCGCACCTTGAGAACGGCGTCTATTACGATGCGCTGACCGGAAACGCGATCCCGGTCCGCGACGGCGCTGCGAGCGTCACGTTCGACGGAAGCGGCATCGCGGTCGTCACGCGCTCGAAGGACGTGCACCCGCAGGTGACCGTTTCGGAACGCGACTGCTCCTTCGCGGGGGAAAAGACGATCGCGCTTTCCGCGCGCAGCTGTGAAGAATCCTATTATTACTTCAACGGCGACGAAGCCGGCCGGATCCCGTTTGACGGGACGGCGGACGTGAAGGTGAGCGATCACGCAGCGGACGGCAAAGTCGATCTTACGGTCGTCGTCCGCAACGGAAAGAACGTCTTCGAACAGACGTTCACCTATACGCAGGTGCAGCTCATCGAGGGCGGCTTCAACCTGATCAACCTGAACGAGAAATATCTGAACGGCGAATACGAGCTCTATATCTGGAGCTGGAGCCCGGGCAGATGGAGCAGGGATTACGAGATCCGCGACGGGATCCTCGTCGTGAATACCGAAGGCATGACCGGATTCCTCGTCGCCGCGTTTGAAAAGGGCTACGAGATCGAAGACGTCAACAACTGGGATCCCAACGTGCTGAAGCAGAGCGGCGACGTCAAGGGCGAGCTGCTCGAGCAGGGATTCCTGGATATGTCCGGATTTTAAGGGAGGCTTGCAAGGAAGATGAAGAAACGGTTTTCTATCGTTGCGGCGCTTCTGCTTGCGGCTGCGCTGCTGCTGACCGCATGCGGCAGAACGGAGGAGCCCAAGACGCCGGAAGGCGAAGCGACCCCCGCGCCCGAGATCACGGAACAGCCCGCCGGAACGCCGGAGCCTGTCGACGAAGGACCGGACGACGTTGCGATCGAGCTGACCCCGGCGGGGGACGTCGTCGCCGCATACACGAAGGACGAGACGGATCACGCGTCGATGCCGGACGCGCCGACGAAGATCGTGCGTCTGCATTACCGCCGCAACGACGACTCGCAGAACGACAGAGGCTGCTACGCGGCGTGGAACGTCTGGGCGTGGGATATGACCAACGGCGGCAACGGCGCGGCATATCCGTTCACGGGGTATGACGATTACGGCGTGTACGCGGATCTGGATCTTTCCGTGATCGGCGACGGCAAACCGGTCGATCTGCTCGGCTTCATCGTCCGTACGGACAACTGGACGAAGGATCCGGACGGCGACCGTTCGATCGAGGTCCTTCCGGAATCGCCGGACGGGATCCAGGAGGTCTGGGTACGGACCACGGAATCGACCGTGTTCAACACGCAGGACAATGCGCTGAAATCCCTCATCAGCTACGCGCTGCTGGTGGATGAAAACACGATCTGCGTCTATTTCAAGCCGCTCAGCGCGGATTTCCTTCCGTGTCTTCCGCGGTTTGCCGTCACGGTGAACGGGGAAGCGTATACGGACTTTTCGCTCGGCGAATACGATTCTTCGCTGATGCGTGTCAATCTGGAACTGAAAGGAAAGGGAATCGACCTCTACGACGTGGTGACGGTCTCCTACCGCTTCGATCCCACGTGGATCAATCAGGTCGGGCTGATGATGACGAATTATTTTGACACCGAGGAATTCATCGAGAAATACGCATACGACGGCGAGGATCTCGGCGCGACGTTCGACGACGAGACGAACCCGACGAAGACGACCTTCAAGGTCTGGGCGCCGACGAGCACGAAGATGGTGCTGAATCTCTACCGCTCCGGCGATCCCGCGGCGGAGAAGGAGCCGTTCGAAACGCTTGACATGGAGCGCGCCGACAAGGGCGTGTTCGTCTGCACGGTCGACCGCGATCTCGACGGCACGTATTACACCTATACGGTCACCAACGCAAAGGGCACGAACGAGGTCGTCGACCCGTACGCGAAGAGCGCGGGCGTCAACGGCCGCCGCGGCATGGTCGTGAACTTCACGAAGCTGAACGCGGGCATCGAGGGCTGGGCCGAGGACGTTCGCCCGTTCACGGGCAACCCGGTCGACGCGGTCATCTATGAGGCGCACGTCCGCGACATGACGATCAGCGAGACGAGCGGCGTGGAGGAAGCGTACCGCGGCAGGTTCATCGGCCTTGCGCAGGACAGCTCGTACACCGAAAACGGCGTGACGGTCACGACGGGTCTTAAGCATATGCAGGAGCTCGGCATCACACACGTGCAGCTGCAGCCGTTCTATGACTACTCCTCCGTCGACGAGACGAAGAGCGGCACCGTCATGGACAAGGAAAACTACAACTGGGGCTACGATCCGCAGAACTACAACGTCCTCGAGGGCAGCTACTCGACCGATCCGTACGACGGATACAACCGCATCATCGAATTCAAGCAGATGGTGATGGCGATGCACAAGGCCGGCATCTCGATCAACATGGACGTGGTGTACAACCACACGGCGAGCTCCGAGAACTCGAATCTCAACCTGCTGGTCCCGTACTACTACTACCGTACAAGGGCGAACGGTTCGTTCTATAACGGCTCCGGCTGCGGCAACGAAGTCGCTTCCGACCGGTACATGGTCAACAAATTCATCCGCGAATCGTGCAGATTCTGGATCGGCGAATACCACCTGTCCGGCTTCCGCTTCGACCTGATGGGTCTTCTGGACAATCAGACCATGATCGACGTGTACAACGACTGCGTTGCGCTCGATCCGCACATCATGGTCTACGGCGAGCCGTGGGCGGGCGGCACCTCGAAGCTCAAGAGCGGCAAGAGCGAAACGAAGCTCACGCAGCAGATGACCGTGCAGGAATCGCTTGCGCAGGACTACTTCGCGGGCAGCGGCGTGCTGGTCGGCGCGTTCAACGACGTGATCCGCAACGCGATCCGCGGCGACAACAACCCCGGCAAGGGCTACGTGCAGGGCGTCTCGTCCGACGCGTCCATGATCGCCATGTGCGTCGCGGGCGTGTTCTCGCGCGAGACGATCAAGACGCAGTCGATCGATCCGAATCAGGTCATCAACTACGCGTCGTGCCACGACAACTATACGCTGTACGATCAGCTCGTGCAGACGATGGACGGCGACCGGCTCAAGGCCGCGTACACGCAGGCGGACGCGATCGTCTTCCTTGCCGAAGGCGTGCCGTTCATCCAGGAGGGCGAGGAGTTCATGCGGAGCAAGCTGGATCCCGAAACGGGCAAGTATTCCGGCAACTCCTATAACGTCGGCGACTTCATCAACGTCATGGACTGGTCGCTGAAGATCAAGAACGCGGACGTCTGCGAAGAGACGCGGGAGCTGATCGAATTCCGCAGAAACACCCCGGCATTCCGCCTTGCGACGCGCGGCGAGATCGCCGAGCAGCTGTCGGAAGTGACCTTTGCGGGCGGCACCATCCGCTATGAGGTCGGCGGGTATCTCGTGATCCATTCCGTTCCGGGCACGACCGCAGAGCTTGACGGCACGTATGAGATCGTGTATTCGAACGTGCGTCTGGCGTACGGCACAGTCTCGGACGAGATCACGATCGGCGTGAACGAATCCGTCGTATTGAGGAAGGTGAGTTAAGATGTTCAGGCATGGCGCCGTCAGCACCGAGATCGACCGGAAGCCGTTTCTGTTCACGGTGATCGCCGCCTCGGTGAGCACCGTCGCGGCAGTCCTGCTGTTCGTTCTGACCGGCGGGGACGCGCTCGCGATCTTCGCGGGGATCCTGGTCTCCGTGGTCGCGCTGGTCGCATGGCTCATCCTGTTTGTGATGCTGACGGATTACGCGTACGTCGACGGGAACGCGCTGAAAACGCGCTATCTGCTGAAGAAGGCGAGCATCCCGTTTGAGAAGATCGGCAAGATCACCTGCCGTGAAAAGGTCTACTACGTATACGGGCGGGACAACAGCCTTCTCGGTACGGTCAACGGACAGCTGTCGGGGATCGACACGATCCTTTACGAGCTGGAAAAAAACGGAGTGCGCTTCGAATGAGAAGCACACCGTTTACATAGATAACATCAAAAGCATAATGGAGGGAGAACATGGCAAATCTAAAGCTTTCCCATATCTACAAGGTTTATGATAATGGGCATAAAGCGGTAAATGATTTTTCCATCGACATTGCAGACCGTGAGTTTATCGTATTCGTCGGCCCGTCCGGCTGCGGCAAATCCACCACGCTGCGCATGATTGCCGGTCTGGAAACCATCACCGCGGGCGACCTGTTGATCGGGGATACGCTGGTGAACGACATGGAACCGAAAGATCGCGATATCGCGATGGTGTTCCAGAGTTACGCCCTGTATCCGCACATGACGGTGTACGAGAACATGGCGTTCGGGCTTCGCAATCGCAAGATGCCCGAAAAGGAGATCAAAGAACGCGTCCTGAAGGCCGCGAAGATCCTCGACATCGAGGACTATCTCGACCGCAAGCCGAAGGCGATGTCCGGCGGCCAGAGACAGCGTGTCGCGCTCGGCCGCGCGCTGGTGCGCGATCCGAAGGTCTTCCTGCTGGACGAGCCGCTCAGTAACCTCGACGCAAAGCTGCGTGCGGCGATGCGTACCGAGATCACCGCGCTGCACAAGAGCCTGAACACGACGTTTATCTACGTTACGCACGACCAGGTCGAGGCAATGACCATGGGCACGCGCATCGTCGTCATGAAGCTCGGCTACGTACAGCAGATCGACACCCCGATGAACCTTTACAATCAGCCGTACAACAAATTCGTTGCGGGCTTCATCGGCACGCCGCAGATGAACTTCTTCGACGTCACGCTGAAGAGAGAGCACGAGAACGTTCTCGTGAACTTCCCGAACGGCGATAAGGTCACGGTCCCGTACGAGAACGTGTCGAAGATCCATAACCACTATCTGAACGGCGACGTGACCGTCACGTTCGGTATCCGTCCGGAGCACATCCTGGTCAACAAGGAAGGCCGCGGACTGAAGTTCGTCGTTACGAACGTCGAGAACCTCGGCAACGACTCCATCATCTACGGCAAGCTCGGCGATCATCTCGGCGAGTTCACCATGAAGGAAGAGGGCAACGGCATCGTGGTCAAGGTCATGGACGTCAGTGATATCGAAGTCGGCGACGTCATCTATGCGGAGCCGAATCCCGCCAAGGTCCACTTCTTCGACGCGGAGACCGAGGTCACGCTGATGAACAAGATCCCGCCGTACAACACGCTCGAAGCGGTCGTCGACGGCGAGAACATGACGGTGCTCGGCACGAAGGTCGCGCTGCCCGAAGAATACCGGAAGGCGCTCGGCGGTGCGGATCGCTTCGATCTCATCGTTCCGCCGCATGCCATCGTCAAGGGCAACGACTTCGCGCTCAAGGTCGCGCGCATCGAGAAGGTCGACAACGATCGTCTTGCGTATCTCGTGAACGGCGAAAGCTATCTGTTCGCGCTGGTGGGCGAGGACGTCAAGGTCGGCGATATGTACGGCTTCTCCTTCGAGAATCAGAAGCTCAACCTGAACGTGAACGACGTCGAAGTCCTGAAGGCGGTGGAAGACGAGGTCAGCCTCATGGGTACGTTCTCCAAGAAAGAGATCCGCGAGAACCACGACCGCGTGCTGCACTTCTTCTATCACATCGGCGACTACACGCTGGAAGCGCTGCCCGAGCATGGCTACAAGATCAATTCGATCGACGGAGACAACTGCTACAAGTACACGTACCGTTACGCGATCGACCGCAACGCGCTCCGTCTTGCGGAGGAAGGCGAACCGGCTCTCGAGGGCCGCGTCGTCGAATACTGCGACTACGGCAACATCCGGTTCGCGAAGATCGAAGCCGCCGGTCAGGAATTCCTGCTCACGGTGGATCCGGACTTCGAAGCGGAGACCGTACGCGTTGCGATGGACAGCCACGACGTGTCCGTCTACTCGACCAGGATCGAAATGAAGATCTGCTGAGATGGAGTCGAACGTACGGGAAACCCCGGCAGGGATCGAACGGAATTCCAAGCCGTATCTTCTGAAACGGCTGATCTCCGACGGGTTTGACACGGTGCTCATCTTCGGGCTGTTCATGCTGTTCACGGCGCTGCTTCTGAGAAGCCCGCTCGCAAAGACCTATCAGGCGCATTTCGAGCGGTACAAGGCGATCGAAGCGGAAGCGGTCGAAGCGTACGGAGACGACGCGCAGGCGATCGCGGACGCGCTGAACGGCAGCGTCGAATACGGCGACGAGCGGTTTGCGGCTTCGCTGCACAGCTACCTCTTAAAGGCGCTTGCGGGACTTCTCGCAACGCTCCCGGTGCTGCTCATCGTGCCGCTCGCGAACAAATACCGCGCTACGCCCGGCAAACTGATGACGGGGCTTCTGCCGTTTCACGAACGCAGGCAGAGATGCGCGGTCTGGTATCAGATCCTGTACCGGTTCCTGTTCGTACTTCTGATCGACGGACTCGCACTCTATCTGTATACCGGCGTCTGGACGTTCGTCCTCGTTCCGGTACTGCGGCTGATCGAGATCCTGCTCAGCAGAAAGGATAAGACGATCTGTGATATGATCACGGGCGTCATGATCATCGAGAAACTGTCTTATAACGGCATCAAATAGTATTATGGAGGAAATCAAAATGAAAAAGTTGATCGCAATTCTTCTTGCTCTTTTCATGACTTTGGCACTGGTTGCCTGCGGCGGCGGCAGCAGTGAAGGCACGACGCCGAGCGGCGAAGGCGGCAGCAGCGGCGGCAACAGCGGTGAAGGCGGCAACAGCGGCGAAGGCGGCAAGGCCAATGACAACGGTCTGATCCGCGTCTGGGTCGGCGAGGAATCCGCTGAATTCTATCAGAAGGTCTGCGATGAATACATTGCGGCGCATTCGGACTTCGGCTACAAGATCGAGGTCAAGGGCATGGACACCGGCTCCGTTGCGGGCATCATCACCAACGACCCGACGGCGGCCGCGGACATCTATACGGTCGCGCACGACAACATCGGCAAGCTCGCCTCAACAATGTGCGCGAAGCCGATCACTTCGGAAGCGCTGGTCAACCAGGTCACGGCGGACAACCCGGCGTCGTTCCAGAACGTTATCTATTCCACTGTCAGTAACCAAGAATACCTGTTCGGCGTTCCGTACATTTCGCAGGCGCTGTTCCTGTATTACAACAAGGCGTACGTAAGCGAAGAGCAGGTCAAGACCTTTGAGGGTCTGCAGGAAGCGGCAAAGGCGGCGGGCTGCAAGGCGATCACCGTCACCGGCGACGACGGCTTCAACATGTCGTTCGCGCTGCTCGCGACCAGAGTCAGCGACCACGGCACGACCGTGAAGATCTACAAGGGCGCGGAATCCGTTTCCGGCGGCTCCAAGGGCGAAAGCAACTGCCAGGGCGACGACACCGTCGCGATCTATCGCTGGCTGCAGGCGTACGCGGCCGATCCGAACGGCTTCAAGTGGGCGTCTCCGGACGGCTGGAACGCCGACTTCCGCAATAACGGCGTTGTCGCGGTCATCGGCGGCGCATGGCATTACAATGCGGCAAAGGCAGCGGTCGGCGAAACCAACCTCGGCATTACGCTGATCCCGACGTTCAAACTGACGGCGGAAGCGGTCGAAGGCCTTTCCGGCGTTGCGGCGGGCGACGAGTACCGCGGCGGCACGTTCGCGGACTGCAAGTGCTTCATGATCAATGCGAACTCCGAAGCATCCAAGTATGAGAAGGAGCAGGAGCTGATCCTGTATCTGACGAGCAAAGAGATCCAGAACCGTTCCTACCTCGAGTGCATGAACGTTCCGGCATACGTCGGCGCGGCTGACTTCATCAAGCAGTGCTTCGAAGAGGGCAAGGTCAGCGAGAGCGAGTACAACCTCGCGGCAAGCCAGGTCGGCATGGCGGAGTGGGGCATCCCGCAGCCGTTCATCACCGGTACGCTGAACACCTACTACTACTCCAAGAACGCGCCGGCCGTGCTCCGCGCGATCGTCGACCAGACCAAGTACCCGACCACGGGCGACACGATCCTCGAAGAGACGACCTCCGTTGCGGGCATCCGCAAGGCGCTCTACCTCGTGGAATATCTGTGGATGCACGGCGTGCTCCCGAAGGAATTCCCGGCGAACCTTCCGGACAAAGCATAACGAAAGGATCTTCCGTTCAACAATCAAACGTAAGATGGGGGAATTATCATGGCAAAAAAAGATAAAAGAAAGGCGGATCGCGTAGGCTTCTTTCGGAGGATCCGAAACGGCTTCTCGTATTTCGTGAAGCGGTTCCGGGACGGTTCCGTGGGGACGAAGCTCTCGCATCTGATCTTCGGCGCCGGCAATTTCTACCATAAGCAGTACGTCAAGGGCACGATCTTCCTGCTGCTGCAGGTTGCGATCATCCTGTTTATGGTGCTCTGCCCGTCCATCAACGGCACGCCGTACGGCTATAAGGCGCTGCTGAATCTGTCCCTGAAGAATGTGACAGAAGGCGGTGGCACATTCGAGGGTGGCAAGTGGACGGAGGGTACCGGTTCCGACTGCCAGCTGATGATCCTGTTCGGGTTCGTCACCATCGCGGTGATCATCCTCTACTTCATCCTCTGGCACAAAAACATCGAATCGTCCTACAAGGCGGATATGGACAAGAAGATCGGCTTGAAGCCCACCACGTTCAAAGAGGACCTGAAGGCGCTGTTCGATCAGAAGTTCCACATCACGATGCTTACGCCGACGTGCATCGCCGCGCTGGTGTTCACGATCCTGCCGACGATCTTCATGATCGCGCTGGCGTTCACCACGTACAACCAGCAGGATATGAACGAGGCGAACACCAACCTGTTCGCCTGGAACGGGATCCAGAACTTCAAGGCGGTGTTCACCGGCGAAGGCTCTCTGGGCTTTGAGATCAAGAACCGCTTCCTGCCGGTCCTCGGCTGGACGTTCATCTGGGCGATCTTCGCGACCTTCACCTGCTACTTCGGCGGCATCATCCTGGCGCTGCTGATCAACAAGAAGGGTCTGAAGGGCAAGAAGATCTTCCGTACCGTCTTCATCATGACGATTGCGGTCCCGCAGTTCATTTCGCTGCTGGCGGTCCGCAACATCCTCGGAGAATACGGCCCGATCAATTCGCTCTTAATGAGTCTCGGCTGGACCAGCCAGCCGATCGGTTTCCTTGGATTGCAAACCGGGGACAGCGAACTGCTCGCCAAGATCATGGTCATCATCATCAACATGTGGGTCGGTATTCCGTACACCATGCTGATGACCTCGGGCATCCTGATGAACATCCCGGCGGACCTCTACGAGGCCGCGCGCGTGGACGGCGCGTCCACGACGAAGATGTTCTTCAAGATCACCCTGCCGTACGTCGTCTTCATCACGACGCCGTACCTGATCTCGAGCTTTGTCGGGAACATCAACTCCTTCAACACGATCTTCCTGCTGACGGGCGGCGGCCCGACCTACCAAGGCTATCAGGCGGGCGGTACCGACCTGCTGGTCACCTGGCTGTATAAGGTCACGATCGACCAGGGCTCCTATAACACGGGCGCCGTCATCGGTATCTTTACCTTCCTGATCACGGCGACGATCACGCTCGTCACCTACCGCAGGAGCAAAGCCTACAATGAGGAGGACACGTTCCAATGAGTAATCTGTTACGTCCGAAAAAATTCAAGAGCCAGGCGAGAAGCCGCAGGGTCAGTCTTGGCGTGACCTATACGATCCTGACCATTCTTGGTATCATCTGGCTGATCCCGCTGCTCTGGATCATCCTTTCCGCATTCCGGTGCGACTATCAGGCAGACGGAACGTTCATCGGAACGGTCACCAGTTACTTCTTCCCGCATCACTTTGGGGTCAAGAACTTCGTCGACCTGTTCTCCGCAACGTACTACGGCGTTCCGAACGCGTTCCCGCGCTGGATGCTGAACACGCTGATCATTGCAGTGATCGACTGCGTGATCTCCACCTTCCTGGTGCTGTCGGTTGCGTACTGCATGTCGAAGCTCCGCTTCAAGCTCCGCAAGCCGTTCATGAACGCGTCGATGATCATCGGCCTGTTCCCGGGCTTCATGAGCATGATCGCGATCTACTTCCTGCTGAAGTCCATCGGTCTCTCGGGCAATCCGCACCATCCGGAGTACTCGATCATCGGTCTGATCCTTGCGTACAGCGCAGGCGCGGGACTCGGCTTCCAGATCGCGAAGGGCTTCTTCGACGTCATCCCGAACGCGCTCGTCGAATCCGCAAAGCTGGACGGCTGCACGAACTTCAAGATCTTCCGGCGGATCATCCTGCCGCTCGCAAAGCCGATCATCATCTATCAGGCGCTGATGAGCTTCACCGGCCCGTGGATGGACTTCATCTTTGCGAAGGTCATTATCGGTGCAGAAAATGCGAAGTACTGGACGGTATCGGTCGGTCTGTATCAGATGCTGTTCGGAAGCCAGTATTCTGATCCGAACTACTTTACACAGTTCGCCGCGGGCTGCGTCATCGTCGCGGTCCCGATCGTCACGCTGTTCATGTTCCTGCAGAAGTACTACGTCGAGGGCGTTACCGCCGGCGCAGTCAAGGGCTGATCACTTCGTTCTTCGGAACGATACACGACAGAAAAACGGATCCGTCGCCATTCGGCGTCGGATCCGTTTCGTTATGCGCTTTTCCGCTTCAGACCGTCTTGATGACGTGCGAGAAGACGGAGGGGACCAGCGCGCTCGAGCCGTGCAGCTTTGAAAGCAGCAGGCAGGCCGTGGCTTTGAGCGGAGAGATCGGCGCGAACTCCATCGGATTCACGTGCATCAGATGGAACATCGCGGCGGAGGAATCGGCAAGGCTGTTGCACTTCCGGCTCAGGTACACGTTTCGCTTGCCGAGACGCTTCGTAAGCCGTTCGCCGACCTCGTTGATCGCGCAGTCGCCGACGATCAGCACCTTGCCCTCGATCGCGTCGATCTCGGCGGGATCGTGTCCTTCGCCCATGACCATCGTCCAGCCGCCCTTGCCGCCGTGATCGAGATACAGGATCTGCAGAAGCGTCAGCGGATTGTTCTGACAGCCTTGCTTGCAGCAGCGTTTTCTGCCCTTGATGACTTTGACGTCTTCGGGGAAGCGGTCGTAAAGGTCGTACGGATACTTCGTCCGGTACATGGAAATATCGCCCTCGACCGCAACGTCGTCAAGGCTTCGTACGCCGTCCGAATACCCGCGCTCGATCGCGATCTTCAGATGCGGCACGTCCTCGAGCCCGAGCCCGAAGATGCGCGCGCCGACGAGGTCGGTCGCCACGACGTTCGGTCCGCCGAGCAGAAGCCGGAACGGAATCACGCACTCGTCCGCAAGCGCGGTGACGGGATAGTGTCCGTAGATCGTGCCCTCCACGCCGTCGATCAGCGTGAAGTCCGGCTGTATGTAGCGCAGCACGTCGACAAGCTTATAGGGCAGATTGTAGTTGTGGTCGAAGCCGCGCGCCGGATGGATCGGGAACGCCCACTGGTTCTTGACGCCGAGCGTAACGCCCGCCATCGAATGCGTCTTGAGCTTCGGCACGTCGATGTACAGATTCTTTTCGCGGTTTTCGATCAGGTTCTTCACGAGGAAGCGCGGCATCGGGAACGTCGTCTTCTGATACCCGTCCGGCGCGTCCTGCCCGGACGGCTTGCCTTCGAATGTGAACTCGACCGTCTTGTCCTCGTCGAGATAGACGGGCACGGCGCCGGTGCGTTTGCAGATCTTATCGTAGCCGACGACGGCGTACACGAGCCGCGTCGCGTTGCTCTGCGTGGAATTCTCGAACAGCCAGACCTTTTTTGCGCCGTGCGCGTACCAGTAACGGATCACGGCCTCCACGACCTCGGGACGCGTGTAGCAGTACGGCTGTCCGTCGATGCCGTTCGGCTTGACGAAAACCTCCCGGCTTTCCTTCAGCAGCGCTTCGCCGCCGAAGCGGTCGAAGATCTCCGCGACGGCGGTTCCGATCTCGGTTTTCAGCGCCTCGTTCAGCGGCTGAAACTTTGTCAGGGATTCCGATTGATGCGGCGCGTTCAGATGGCGTACGACGACGGTTGCGTTTGACATATTGGACCTCCCGGTGTCGGCGGAGAGACTCCGCTTTCTGCCTCTATCATACGCGTTTTTTTCGCGCCCGTCAACCGACGCCGCGGTTGACCGTACGGCGCGCGGTGTGATATACTTTTCTATTATCGGACCACGGAGGTTAGGCATATGGAGATCGGAACCATTGTAAACGGATTTCGGGTAACGTGCGTGCGCGAGCTTGCGGAGATGGACGCAAAGCTCTGGGAGATGGAGCACGTCAAAACCGGCGCGCAGCTCGTCTGGATCGACCGCAGGGAGGAGAACAAGGCCTTCTCGATCGCGTTCAAAACGCTGCCGGAGGATTCCACCGGCGTCTTCCACATCCTGGAGCATTCGGTGCTGTGCGGATCGGACCGGTATCCGGTCAAGGAGCCGTTCGTCGAACTGCTCAAAAGCTCGGTGCGGACGTTCCTGAACGCGCTGACGTACCCGGACAAGACGGTTTATCCGGTCTCGAGCCGGAACGACCGCGATTTTCTGAACCTGATCGACGTTTATCTCGACGCCGTTCTGCATCCGCTGATCTATCACAAGCCCGAGATCTTCCGCCAGGAGGGCTGGCGCTACGAGGGCGAAGGGGACGACCTTTGCTATCAGGGCGTCGTGTTCAACGAGATGAAGGGCGCGTTCGCATCGCCGCAGACGCTCCTGTACAACGAGATCCAGCGCGCGCTGTTCCCGGACAACTGCTACCGGCACGTGTCCGGCGGCGATCCGGAATGCATTCCCGACCTGACGTACGAACAGTTCATCGCAAACCACAGGAAGTATTACCACCCGTCCAACGCGCGCATCTCGCTGGTCGGCAGCATCGACGTCGACGCGGTGCTCGGAAAGATCGATTCATTCCTGGCCCCCTACGACCGCATCGAAGCAGACTTCACGATCCCGATGCAGAAGCCGGTCGACCGCATCGTGAGGGAGATCCCGTTCGAGATCGGCGCGGAGGAGCCTGCGGAAAACCGCGCGATCGTCACCCGGGCGACCGTACTCGGCTCGTTCGAGACCGGCGAGCGCAATTTCGCGGCGTCGGTGCTCACGGATTATCTGACCGGCGACAACGACGCGCCGCTGAAGCGCGCCGTCATCGACCGCGGGCTTGCGCAGGACTTCTCGCTCGAGATGGACGACAGCATGCAGCAGTCGGTCATCTTCTGGCAGGCGATGAACACCGAAGCGGACAAGCGCGAAGCGATCGAACAGACCGTGCGCGAAACGCTCGAAACGATCGTCAGCAAAGGGCTCGACCGGGAGCGCCTTTCGGCCTGTCTGCACAGCTTTGCGTTCCGCATGCGCGACCGCGAGGAGGGCTGGCTGCCGAGAAGCCTCAACGAGGCGCTGTCGCTGCTCAACACCTGGCTGTACGGCGGCGATCCCGCCGACGCGCTGCTGGTCGAGGAGCCGCTGAAGGCGCTCGAGGAGAAGCTCGGCACCGATACCTTTGAAACCCTGATCCGCGAACTGTTCCTCGACAACGAGCATTCCGCAACGATCGTGCTCGTGCCGTCCAAAACGCTCGGCACGGAGAAGCGCGAAAAGGAAGCGGCCCGCGTAAAGGCGGAAAGCGCCGCGTGGACCGAAGCGGACAGAGCGCGCGTCCGGAAGGAAGCGGAAACGCTCAGGGCCTTCCAGCAGACGCCCGACAGCGAGGAAGCGCTGAAGACGATCCCGATGCTGAAGCTTTCCGACCTCAGCGACGAGCCGGACCGCGTCACGGCGGAACCGACCGAACGCAACGGCGTGACCGTGCTCGACAATACCGTCGACAGCGGCATGGCGTATCTGCGGGCGTACTTTGCGGCGGATGATCTCACGCTCGACGAGCTGCCGCTGCTTTCGGTGATGACGTCGCTCCTCGGAAGCCTCGCCACCGCGCGGCATACGAGAAGCGAACTGCCGCTCGCCGTCAAGAACACGATCGGCAAACTTGATTTCTCGCCCATCGTATTTCCGGGAAAGACGCCGGAGGCCTGCCGGGTGCTTCTGAACGTGTCTGCGGCCTGCCTGCGGGAGCAGAGTGTCGGCACCGCGGCGCTGCTCGGCGAGATCCTGACGGAAACGCGCTGGGACGACGATGCGCTGCTCGACGAGATCCTGAAGCAGACGCTGGTCGGCGCGAAGCTGTCGCTGCCTGCGATGGGTCACCGCTACGGCATGATGCGTGTCGCCGCGCAGCAGACCGCGTTCGGCGCTGCCGACGAGAAGACCGGCGGCATCTCGTTCATTCAATGGATGAGCGCGATCGACGAAAAGGGTGACGAGGCGATGAAGGACCTGATGAACCGGCTCGGCGCGCTCGCAAAGCGCCTGTTCGTGCGTGAACGGCTGACCGTCGCGCGTTCGGAAGCGTTCTGCGACGAGGCGGTCGACACGCTGATCTTCGCGCTGCCGCACGGCGCCGCGCCGGAAGCGGCGTACGCGTCGTATCCGGTCTCCGCGTTTGCGCGCGAGGGCGTCACGATCCCGGCGCAGGTCGGCTTCGCCGTCATGGGCAGCAACCTCATGCGCCACGGCAGAACGTATTCGGGCGCGTTCCCGGTGCTTGCGAACGTGCTGAACTATATGTATCTCTGGAACGAGATCCGCGTGCAGGGCGGCGCGTACGGCTGCGGCTTTATCCCGCGCGATCACGGCGACATCCTGTTCTATACCTATCGCGATCCGCAGACGAAACGCTCACTCGGCGTGATCAGGAACGCCGCGGAATTTCTGCGTTCGTTCTGCGAAGGGAAACCGGATCTGACCGGCTTCATTCTGAGCGCGGTCCCCTCGGTCGATCCGCTCCGCACCGCAGCGGCGAAGGTCGATACCGCGGCCGCGTACTGGTTCCGCGGCATCACGCGTGAAGAGATCGTTGACCGGTACCGCGCGCTGATCGCCACGACGCCGGAGGACCTTCTGGCGCTGTGTCCGGCGTTTGAGGACCTTGCGGCCGACGACGCGGTCTGTGTCGTTGCGGGCAGGGATCAGATCGACGCCTGCGCGGACGTGCTCGAAACCGTGCTGAACGTCTGAAACGACTGCGCGCCCGGACCGTTCGCAAGGACGGTCCGGGACTATTTTGGAGAGAAGCGAATGGATGCGAAAAACGAACTGTTTCTGGAACTCAGGGACACGGAATGGCCGTTTACGGGCGTCGATCACGACCGGATGATCGTTCGCGCGATCGTCTTTGACGACGCGAAGCGGCTGTATTTCGTGCGCGCCGTGCGGAACGACGAGTTCGGCGCCGCAACGCTGATCGAAACCTCCGGCGGCGGGGTGGAGCCGGGCGAGGACCTCGTGACCGCGATCCGCCGCGAGCTCAAGGAGGAGCTTGGCGCGGACGTCGACGTGCTCGGAAAGATCGGCGTCGTCAGTGATTATTACAATCTGATCCGCCGGCACAACGTCAACAACTATTATCTCTGCCGCGTCCGCTCCTTCGGCGAGCGGCATCCGACCGACGACGAGATCGACCGTTTCCATCTGTCGGTGCTGATGCTGCGCTTCGAGGACGCCGTGCGCGAATACGAACGCCGCACCGACTCGCCGCTCGGACGCCTGATCGCCGCCCGAGAGCTTCCGGTCCTTCGGCGCGCCATGGAACTGCTGGACGCCGGGCTCTGATCCGTGCCGGCGTGAACGAACAAAAAATATAGTATTTTAATGCGGATTTTCTGCGTGCCTGCGGGGTTTATATAGTAGGTGCGTGAGAATGCGGAAAGGGCTGTATGGCAAACATTGTGGACTTTATCGAGGAGAACTATGACGCGCTCCTCGCGTTTTCGGTTTGTTTGAACGGAAACTGGACGGACGGAGAGGACGTTCTGCAGACGGTAGCGGCGAAGCTCTGCCAAAAGCAGGCCGAGCTTGCGGACGTGACGTTCGCGAAGACCTATCTGATGGTCTGCATCCGCAACGCAACGCTGAATCTGAAGCGCGCGAGGGCGAAACAGTCCGAAGCGAACGGGCGGTTTCGGAAAACGAAGGAAGCCATGGAGGATCCGACCGCAGAGGAGGCGTTCCGCTACGTTGAGTGGGCGGAATCGCTGGACCGTCACCTGGCGCGCTACGACGAGCCGCTTCGGAGAGCGTTTATCGCGTATTACGTCGATCAGAAAACGCTCGGCGAGGTCGCCGGATCGCTCGGAATGACGAACCGGCAGGTCACGAGAAAGTTTGCCGATATGCGCGCGTACCTGAAGCGAAATCACAAACGCCTGTTTACCCAACTCAGCATTTTACTGTCGATGTAAGAAAGGACCGCATCCGATGAAAATGACCAAAACGGAATGGAAGTATCTGCAGAGAATCGCGCTGGATCATCCGTACTACGACACGCATAAGCCGCCGCTGACGGAGGCGGAGGCAAGGGCGATCGTTGCCGCAAACAATACCGTGACCGGCGCGGCGTTTACGGACGGCGTTTTTCAAAAGCTCGGCATGACGCGGCCGGCCGCGAGTCCGACGCGCTTCGACCGCCTGCGTGGACTGTGCGCCGTGCCGCGCGTTCGCAGGATCGCGATCGTCCTGCTCGTCGTCGCCCTGCTGACCGTCTTTTTCGCGGCGACGCCCGTCGGCCGTGCGATCGCGGACAGCGCGGGCCGGTTTATCGTCCGCCTGTTCGAAAACGAAATTACGGTGACGCCGACCGACGATCCGAAACCGGAAGCGGAGTCTGCGCAGCCGGCGGTTTCGTATCGCGTCTGCCGCGACGAAGATCCGCGCGAAGGGTTCGCGCGGTTCATCGAACAGACCGGGTACGAGCCGTTCATGCCGGGCGGGCTGAAGCTCGAAAGCGTCTCGTGGTCCGCAGAGGATTCTGACCTGATCGTATCCGTCTACCGGACGGGAAACGACAGAAGGGTCGTCGTCAGCCAGGAATGGGAGCTTGCCATGGAGCTGCATTTCCCGGGGGCGTTCCGGCGTTTCGCGGATGAAAGCAACCTGTATTGTGCGACCGATGAAGAGGACGGCGGCCAATCATACGTGATGCTGCTGAACGATTCGGTCATCTATCTCCACACCGAGGGAAGGGATGACGATTCGACCGTCATTTCGGATCTTTTGCGCCGTGCGGAATAAAAAAAGAGGCCGCCGTTTTCGGGCGGCCTCCGTTCTTATGAAATGTGATAGGTTTTGTGCGAGGTTTGTCCGACGTTCAGTCCGATGATCGAAATCTGAAGAACGTACGTGCCGGGAGAGAGGGAAACGGTTTTGGACAGACTGATGAGCGGATCCGATGAAAGCGTCAGAATGGAATCGACCGGGTTGTTGCCGGAATCGTAGAGAGCCAGCAGGACCGTCAACGGCTGCTCGTTCGTATTGGTCACATTTGCTTTCATCTTATAGGTGGATCCGGAAACGTGCTTCAGTCCGAACGAATACGGAACCGTCACCCGATCCGGCGGTTCGGGATCGCTTTCTGCAAACGTCGGGACGGTCAGCGACAGGCACAGCAGCAGCGCAAGGAACACACAAAGGCAGTTTCGTTTCATACAAATTCCTCCTCAATATGAATTTCGGGTCTCCCCACTATATTTGACACCGCGGCGACGCCGAAAGTCGGCAGGCGCCGCGTTTTTTTTTTTCGGCGCGGACGCTTCGGCGAAGGCAATCGCGGCGTTCCGCCGGATGATCGATAGAATCTTGACAGCAGGCGGAGGATGGGGATATAATAACCGTAATTGAATAAAGCAGTCGGTGCCTTTGTTCCGCGGGGAACGAAGGGTAAAAGGGAAACAGGTGAAACGCCTGTGCGAACTCGTCACCGTATGCGGATCGATGCTGTCACGCAATCGCAGCCACTGAGAGATCGGGAAGGCGGCAGCGTCATACGCCGCGAGCCGGGAAACCTGCCGAATGCTGGGTACGGGAAAAGGACTTTTCCAGATCACGAGGGATTGATTGTGTACCAGGCTCTGTCTTTGGGGCGCTCTATGTACGCAGTCTCTTTACCGTTCGGTAAGGGGCTTTTTTCGTGCCGTGACCGTTGTCATGTGAATGATTCACATAGAGTTGGGGACAGCCCCGAAAAGGTAGGAGGAAACAACATGAAAAAGACAATCGCAATGTTTGTTGCGGCGATCATGCTTCTCGGCATGTTCGCGGCATGCAGCGGCACGCCGTCCGAACCGGAACCGGCGCAGACGGATGCGCCCACGGCGGAACCCGCCGGCAAGACCGATGCGGAACTGGCGGCGGAATGCGCGGCGCTGATCGACGCGATCTACGTGCAGGAACGCACGGAGGAGACCGACGCGCAGTGCGCGGCCGCGAAGGCTGCGTGGGACGCGCTGACCGACGCGCAGAAGGAACTG
>JAEEGL015942369.1_pt1 | contig 21464 bp, 18 predicted proteins | sample 9134231 | NCBI WGS metagenome assembly JAEEGL01 (sample SAMN16246548, study PRJNA631951) | gut metagenome | biome: gut microbiome; feature: rumen; material: fiber-attached | host: Bos | place: Iran: Karaj | collected 2018-10
GCCCTTTCAAGGCGCAGGCGGAAGGCTTTTCTCGATGCGTACTCAAAGTATGTGAATTATACCGAACAATAACAAAAAAGCAGCGCATCAATCGTAAATCACGACCGATACGCTGCTAATTTTTTATATCTTATATGCAGAAACGCTTTCCGTATTTCTCTGCTTTTTTGTCGTCTGACTCAAGCATTATTTCTACGTCTTACTCTGCCTTCTTGTCGTCTGACTCAAGCACCTTGTAAACGCCTGCTGCAAGAGCTGCGCCAACAAGCGGAGCTACGATGAATACCCATACATCCTCGATAGGTGATGAGTTTCCGTCGATTGCTGCTACGATAGCAGGTCCGAGGCTTCTTGCAGGATTTACAGATGTTCCTGTGAAGCCGATGCCAAGAATGTGAACCAGCACGAGTGTGAAGCCGATAACAACACCGCCAAATGAGCCGTGTGACTGCTTTGGTGATGTTACGCCGAGAATGACAAATACGAAGATGAATGTGAGGAGAACCTCAACGATGAGTCCTGCTCCGATACTGTCATTTACGCCGCCGAGACCGTTTGATCCATAGCCGCCTGTAAGGTCAGGCTTGTCGCTCATATGGAAGATAAGTGAAAGAACGCCTGCACCTGCAAATGCGCCGCAGCACTGTGCAACAACATATCCGCAGAAATCCTTCGCGTTCATCCTTCCGCTGAGAAGGCATCCAAGCGAAACAGCCGGATTGATATGGCAGCCTGAAATATTTCCGACAGCGTAAGCCATTCCGACGATGGTAAGTCCAAATGCGAGTGCGGTCAGAAGATATCCGTCCCATGCCTGACAGCCTGTCAGCATAGCAGTTCCGCAGCCGATAAGGACAAGTGTGAAAGCGCCGATGAATTCAGCAATGTACTTCTTCATTTTAACCTCCTTTTTTCCCCTGGGAGCCGCCTGATCTGCGGTCTTGAAATATCGAAAAGCCATGACATAAGCCGCTGCAGCCCCAAATCTTTTCCTACAATAACTAATATACTTTTTTAGGTTACATAATGCAATTGTTTTTTTGTGCAAAAAAGCGTTTTTTCAGTATTATTTCCCCAATTTCTTTGCAATGAGCCTAAATTCTACAATTTTAAAAATACTTCTTTAAAAATGCAGTAATAAAGACTATAATACAGCTACTAACAGAACATTCAACTTTATTATATAAAGTTGCAAAACTATTATTGCATATCAGATGTTTTATTGCCGTGAATAATCGGCAGATCGGAGGCAAATAATGAAGCACGAAAAGAAGAAGCTTACCTGCGGCATAGCTGCAGCACTTATGATCGGAACAATGGCTTTTTCACTCACTGGATGTGGCGGAGATAATAAGAAAAGCAAGGAAGAGCAGGCTCTTCAGCAGGGACTCAACCTTGAGGACAAGGCCCGTGAGCAGATGAGCGAATATAACAGCACCTTCCAGAATGCTGACGACCTGATGACGATCGAGCACTAATAAGATTTACTTGAAAAAACTAATAACATTATGTATTATGATGTGGCGTTAACCGGAACCGGTTGATGCTAGTATAAATTGAAAGAAGGACTTGAAAATGGATAAGCTTGAAGTTCTGCGCGAACTGGCTATCATAATCATATTTGCAAAAGTCTTCGGACTTCTTGCCAGAAAGGTAAAGGCACCTCAGGTCGCCGGCGAGATCATCGCCGGCCTTCTTATCGGCCCGAGCGTACTCGGACTTGTAAGTGCCTCAGATTTTCTCTCAGCCTTTGCTGAGATCGGTGTAATACTTCTGATGTTCACAGCCGGTCTTGAAACCGACCTTACCGAACTGAAAAAGACCGGTATCAAGGCTACATTAATCGCCTGCGCCGGCGTATTTATCCCGCTGATCTGCGGAACCCTGCTTTACATGGGCTTCTACGGCCCGCAGAAGGTTGGTTCGGAAGGCTTCTATAAGGCTGTATTTATCGGAACTATCCTGACCGCAACTTCGGTTAGTATCACTGTCCAGACGCTCCGCGAGCTCGGCAAGCTTTCAAATGAAGTCGGCCAGACCATCATGAGCGCAGCGATCATCGATGACGTTATCGGTATCATCGTACTGACCGTCGTTATCGGACTTAAGAATCCTGAGAGCAAGACCGGAACCGTTGTGCTTTACACCGCGCTGTTCTTCGTATTTGCGATCATCGTTGGAATCATCGTTTACAAGCTTTTCAAGCTTTACGACAGCAAATACCCACATACAAGACGTATTCCGATCCTCGGCCTCGCCCTTGCTTTCGGACTTTCATACGTCGCTCAGAAATATTTTGAAGTTGCCGACATCACCGGCGCATACATCGCAGGCGTTATACTCTGCCAGCTCCGCGATTCGGAATACATCTCCGAGAAGATGGACATCAACTCGTACATGCTCTTCGGTCCGGTCTTCTTCTGCAGTATCGGACTTCAGACAGATATGAAAAATATAGATTCGACCATCATCGTTTTCTCACTCTGCTTTGTAGCAGTGGGACTGATCTCAAAGATAATCGGCTGCGGCACTGTCGCAAGGCTCTGCGGTTTCCGAGGACGAGATACCTTGAAGATTGGCTGCGGAATGATGACGCGAGGCGAAGTCGCCCTGATCGTCGCCCAACGTGGACTGTCCGTCGGAATGATGGATCACCGCTACTTTACGGCGGTCATCCTGCTGATCATCATTAGTTCTATAATCACGCCGCTGCTGCTGAAATACCTGTATTCGAAGGATCCCGCGGGTGCGAAAGCGTAGATATCAATCGAATACAAAGATGATGAGGCTGATAAAATCGCCCGATCAAAACCCAACAAAATACGATTATATAAAGCCGAAGAGACTGCCGGGGAAGCAGTCTCTTCTTTTTGTGGGAAGTGGACTGTGATATAAACCACAGCCCGAAAGTATGAAAAATGTGAAGGTTGGGCTAGTTAATTAAGGTGTGATCACCTCCTTCTATACAAATCTATCTCATGTCATCTGTGTCTGTCAGGTAAGCGATTTACAGCTCGTCCGCCTTGATGGTTGGGCGGTTCAGGCTCACTTCCAGGTTACCGTTCCGCTCTCTTATCTCGTCCATAAGAGCCTTCACGGACTCACCCTTCTTCAGATTCACTCTGTAATGCAGCTTGTACATGCTGCCCATATTGGTTGTCTTAACCTCTTCTACTGTGTATTTTGCAAAATATCTTGCAAATATATCTTCAAACTTTCCTTCGAAATCAAGATCCTCAGGAACCGTTATTTTCAGTATTCTGTCCTCCTCCGACTTTCCGCCGAAGTTTACGACGTTCAGGAGCAGGTTCACCAAGCTGATAACTATCGCGAAGAATGCTGCCACTCCGAGGTAGCCCATTCCGGTTGCAAGTCCGACTGCCATCGCAAGGAAGATACTTACAATCTCCTGGCCTTTGCCAGGAGCTGATCTGAAGCGTACCAGGCTGAATGCTCCGGCGACTGCAACGCCGGCACCTATATTTCCGTTTACCAGCATGATGACCATCTGAACAGTTGCGGGCAGGAGGGCTATCGTTATCACGAAGCTTTTTGAATAACTGTTTTTGATCATATACATGATCGCTATGAAAAGTCCGATCAGCAGAGAACAGAGCGTGGCCTCTATAAACGCTTCTCCGGTGAAGGTTCCGTTTGTCAGTATTGTTCCAAATAATTTATCCAGCATATGCCACCTCTCCTTTCTCGCTTGAATAGCCGAAGCCCGGTACAACTCTTGTTCTTCTTTCTGCTGCTATTTGCATCATATCTACATATCCTCTTCCGTATTTTGAAAATGAAACCGGGTAAATCCTCAGTTCACTGAATATTCTTGCTAATTTTATCGGCATCGCGCCGGCGATCTTCAGCTCCATCAGCCTCTGGTTCGGCTTCAGGATGTCTGTTCCTACGTTGCCGTATCTCAGGTCGAGCCTGTCGGTTCTGTAACGGATGTTTCTGTCAAATGTGATCCTCAGCTCCGGATCCTCCGTGCCGAACATCGCGATCCTGTCGTAGGATATCGCCATCATCGGCTGCAGGTTTTTGTAGTAGTCGCGCATGCTGTCGATCTCACGCCGGATCTGGTGATTAACTATTTTTTCTTTATCCTTCGTATTCTTGTGTTCCCTGGCTGTTATTGATTCTTTTTCCGGATGATTGATTTTATCATCCGGTCTATTATTATTCATTCGGTCGGTTTCACTCATATTATTGTCGATGCTTTGATTCAGATAATCAAGCGCATCAGCGTATTTCATATCTATACGGCGCTTGTAAACGACGCCGTCGTATTTCTTCTTGATCTCTACAAATGCCGGCGATTCTTTGGTCGGCGTTCCGTAAGACCTAAGTCTCAATTTCTCTTTGTAGAGCGGCTTGTCGAGCGAGGTTCTTATCAATCTGTAGTCAGGTGTGTCGTAGTAGATATTGAGTATTGAAGACTCGCCGTATCTGTCGACCTCTGCCATGCCCTTAAGTCTCTCCCTGAGGCGCCTGTACGTCGTCTCGTCTAAGAGGTATTTGACTTCTATTCTTTTAAATATCTCCTGGAAGTTGCTCATATCCACCACTCCTTACCTGAATCGTTGCGGGGGTTCTCTTGTATCATTTCTCTTGCATTGAATGATCTGGTTTTCCTTGTGCATCCGAGTTTGACTTTCTCTTGCATTGAATGTTTGTCTCTCGGACCTCTCTTGCATCCCCTGAGGTTTTCCCTGCTGTTTTCCTTGTGATGAGCTCATGATACGGTATAAAACTGAAACGAAACTGAAATATAAAAAATTTTTTTCAGGCTTTGTTGCAGCTCGGTATTAACATACATTATCATGTATACTTGCGCTTTGTATGTTAAAAGTATTGTCGATATTTCAAGCACCGGAAAGAGAGCAGGCATGGACCAATCGGTCCATGCCTGCTCTGTTATTCATCATCAATCATTCTTATCGTTCTTTAGTTCTCTGAACTTCGCCTCCATCGTCGGATTGTTCTTCGTCAGCTTTTTGACCGTCAGGTCGGTAGCTTTATTATTTGCGAGGCGGAGATTATTTTCGGACGAAAGGAGCGCTTCCTTGGTCTTCTCAAGGTATTTTATAGTCTTATCGATATCCTCAATCGCCTCATTGAACTTCTTGCTTGCCAACTCGTAGTTTCGTGCAAAGCCTTGCTTGAAAGCTTCCAGATCCTCTTCGAAATGCGTGATATCCATATTCTGGTTGCGAACCATCGCCAGCTCATGCTGATACTGGATAGACTTTCTCGCCGCATCCCTCAGAAGGGTGATCATCTGAATAAAGAACTGCGGACGGATTACATACATCTTCGGGTATTTGTACGAAACATCAACGATACCTGTATTGTATAGCTCATTATCGGCCTCCAGCATCGAAACAAGGATCGCATATTCGCATTTCTTCTCGTTACGATCCTTATCAAGCTCCTTGAGGAAGTCCTCGTTCTTATGCTTGGTCGCCGTCGTTTCGTTCTCATTCTTCATCTCAAACATGATCGAAATGAACTCGACGCCGTCCTCCGATTCTCTGAAGATATAGTCGCCCTTGCTACCTGTCCGGGCATCATTGTCCTTTTCAAAATACGCATTCGGAAATGCGCTCATCCTGATCTTATTGAACTCGATCTCGCAGTGCTGCTCCAGCGTCTCACCGACCATCTTCGTCGACATCCTGGTCTTCAGATCCTTGTAGTAATTGATCTGAACATCCTTTTCACGCAGCTGGTCCGTATACTCTTCCTTCATCTTCTGCGCATCTTCTTTATAGCGATCCTCTTTTTCACGGAAATCCTTCTCGACCTTCGAAACCGCTTCAGATACCGCAAGCTTCTTCTCACTTTCACTGTTTTTGATCTGCGCCTCAAGCTCAACGATCTTACTGCTTCTTTCTGCAAGCTTCTTTTCCTTCTCTGCAGCCACTTCATTTACGGCAAGCTTCTTCTCGTTGTCAGCTTCTTTCAGTTTAGCCTTAAGCTTCTCTATTTCAGCGTCCTTCGATGAAATAATATCCTTGTACTCACTTTCCGTCTTGGCCTTTACAAGCTCATCCTTGCTCTCCTGAGATTCCTCCAGATGCTTTTTATACTCTTCGATTTCCTTATGATATTCCTTATCGCGAACCTGCTTTAATATCGCTGCATAGCCTGACTCATCAACCTGAAAAACCTCTCCACACTTTGGACATTTGATCTCCTGCATTTTGCTCCCCTCCTATCAATACCTGTTCAATATTTATGGGGCTCAACCCCCTTCAAACGCTACGTTTCTTTATGTATTTAATCATAGATAATACCCTTCTTAATTATACGCTTCTTGCTTAAATCGGTCAATTTTACAGGCCATTTTCTTTCAACGTTTTCTTCCCATTTTTATATTATTCCGACTAAATCATCTTGAATATCCGGCCGCATAGAAATATAATATATTTGAACATTTCTCAGGTCATCAGAAGATTATTCTGAATACCAAAAGCACCGCTAATGATATTCCACTTGCACTGAAAATGTTTCTTGACTATGTCGAGACCGGAACGGCTCAAGATGAGCTCACTACCGAAATTGAAGCGGAGGTCGACAAGATAAGGCAAAACAAAAAATGGAGGGATGAGATCATGACCTACGAGCAAGAGTGGGAAAATGAAAAGGATTCACTGTGTGCACAATGGAAAGAAGAGGCTGAAGATGCCACCTATGCCAAGTATGTTTCCAAGATGTTCGCAAAAGGCTCAACTCACGATGAAGTCATAGACTCCCTTGTGGACATATTCGATATTAGCCGTGAGAAAGCTACGGAGATTATTAAGACGGTCTCCGCTAATAAGTAATAAATAAATTACGCAGATTAGTAGTACAGGCATGGGTCAACGGTCCATGCCTGTGTTTTTTTAGAATCTAAAATGTATTCCTATGTTAATTACTTCAACGCCTTACACTTCCGGTTACGCTCAGCGAGGAGCTTTGTAAGGCTGTCAATCTGCCCGAGTGCTTCATCAGTGCTCATGCCGCCAATCGATGCCGCCAGCTCATTCAGTTTAGCGCTGAGGTTGTTCTCGATCTCGGCCAGACCTTCAGATGAAACAGGATCACTGTAGCGGAGCTTTTCCGCGAACTTCTCTGCTGCCTTCTTGACGCTCGGATCAGATGAAGCATCGATAAGTCCTGAAGCATCAAGCTTGAATGTGAGCATTTGCTGCACCTTCATGGCATCATTCTTTTCCTGCTCTATTATTACATCACGGACGTTATCTGCCGCAATGAAACCAATTGCCGTGAGCCCCAGAAGAAATATTCCAAGAACAAGTGGAAGCCACGCCGGTATATTTACAATCGCTGCAACAATAATGATCATCAGCGACACCAACAACTGCCCGCAAAAATACAGATAGATCAGTTTCAGAATCGGCAGTCCGTAAACCTTCGACTTAAGATCGTCATCCTTCTTGTTAAATATGTAAAGCGTAGCGATACAGCTCACTGCGATAGCGACAAGCGCGAAAACAAACGCCGTCCAGGACGCGCCCCTCTTCGTAAATGGGATCACAAGATAAAGCAGCATGAACATGACAGCCACAATAAAGAATCCCATGATAGTCGAATTCTTTTTCTTATTATCCATGATACCGCCCCCTTACATATCTCTCTTTCTGCCGCATTCTGGGCAGAATTTGCCATTAATATCCTTAGTTCCGCATGATGGACAGGTCCAGGTATCCGGCGCAACATTCTGAACAGTATCCGGTCTCTTCGTGCCGCATTCCGGACAGAATTTACTAGAAATACCCTTCATACCGCAACCCGGGCAAGTCCAACTATCCGCTGCAACAGGTATCGGTTTTGCCGCACCACACTCCGGACAGAACTTGCTTGTGATATCCTTCGTACCGCATGATGGGCATATCCACGAACCGGTTTGAAGCGCACTAACGACCTGTCCAGTACCGCCAGCAACGACACCACCATTCGGTACACCACCTTGAGCGCCAGTCGTCTGCCCAGCCACAACTGCTCCGAATCCGGCTCCTATATCAGTCGACTGACCCATGATTGGATTCATCGCCTCTTTAGTCATATTTATCACACCGCCCATGGCCCCGAGCGTAACACCAAGTCCTGCCAGATCACCAAGACTTCCGCCACTGCCGCTGGAACCGCCGGTGATACCATTCTGCATAGCCTCGAGCCCAACCTGCCTTGCAGTCTCCTGCTGATAGGTATAACCCTTCGCCTGCATTTCCGCAGCCTCCGCAAATGCCTGCATTTTATACGCTTCAGCCTCAGCCTGAGCCTTAAGCTTTATAGCCTCGGCCTCGCCCTGAGCACTGACAACCTTTAACTGAGCCTCCGTCTGAGCCTCAACAATCTTCCTTCCCTGAGCAGCCTCTGCCTCAGCCTTGCGTATTTCCTCCTGTCTCACGGTGAGTGTCTTCTCCGCGAACTGCCTCTTCAGTCGTTTAAAATCCGGATCATCGTCCGGCGTCATGATCGTCGTGATGTAGAACTCTGGCATCACCATTCCATATTCGTCCAGGTCGACGTTGATGGTCTCCTTCATCGCATCCGACAAAACATCCATGTACGAATCAACCTCGAGAATGTTTATGTTCTTCTCCTTAATGAGCCGCGCCAGGTTCGACTTCACCTTGTTCATGATCATCGCCTTGAATTTGCCTGCGCCAAGCCCGGTCGACGTCGTCAACACATCCGTCTGGCCCAGCCCGCCGGTCGTTCCTACTACCTTCAGCAGGAGCTTCCTCGAATCGTTAACCCTCAGATTGAAGTTGCCGCTCGCGCCAATCTCGATGTGAAGGCCGGATGCCGGATCAAACATCCTCACCTTAGTGTCCGTCCCCCACTTGATACCCATCTGCGTGACAAGATTTATAAAATACACTTCCGAGTGAAATACTTCATTTCCACCGGTCGGCAGCTTGTACAGATTCTCAAGTATTGGCAGATTCTGTGTCGCCAGCGTATACCTTCCCGAACCAAACAGATCAAGCGCCTTACCATCCTTGAAGAATATTGCCTCCTGCGACTCATGTACGATCAACTGAGAACCCATATTGAAGTCCTCGATTGGATGCTTCCAGACAAATACATCATTTGGTCCTTCGTATTTAATAACGCTGATGATGCCTTCCTTGCGCATCTTCTCCTTCAAAGCTTCCGCCGCTACGTCAATCTGCGTATCACAAAGCGGACAGGTATAAGAACGCGCATTGATATCCGCCGTCAGACTGCAGTTACAGGTCGGACACCTGAACTCCTGCATATTTCTAATGCTGTCGCTTGTATTTATCTTTTCCTTACACACCGGACAAAGAGCCTTCTCACCCTTCGACTGGTCAAATACAACCATATTCTTGCAATGTGGACACTCACGTGAAGCCATCTTGTCTGTGGCCACATGAATAACATTTCCGCAGGAACAGTCTATATGCTTCGTTCCAAACATACCAAATATTCCGTTTGACGCTTCAGAATATCGTCCGCAAACCGGACATTCTATTATGAATTTTGACATGATGCACCTCCCTATTCACGAATACTATCTAAAACAAAATCTATTGCATCTTTAACGTAACTCCCAAATGGTAATGTTGATATAAAGCATTCTAATAGCGCATCAGAGCCTTTTCTGACAATCTTCTTGAGCCCTTGACTAACCGATGAATTAAATACATCACTCAAAATATCCATATCTTCATTTTTAAGGGATTTATTAAGAATCTTTAGTTTATTCTTCAGATTGCTCTTGAGTTTTTCATCCAAAGGACTGTTGCTGTCATAATTTGTATTGTCTATTTGTTTACAAATCTCAATAAAAATATCTACCCTACACGCAAATACTTTGGGATTTAACTGGTAATCATCAAATAAATATAGCCCCTCAACAAAATGACGCAACTCAATCATTACTTCTATATCTGGAATACTCATTTTTATGATTCTGGTTTCTTTATCATATTTGGAATACTTAACCCTCTTTAAAAACTCATCCTTCCACCAGTTGCTTTTTTTATCCGTGCTATATTTTAATTCTCTTCTTTCTCTTAATGATCTGACTCTGCTTTGTGTAATCCCTAATTCCTTGGAAATATCATAATCCGAAATACCACCTGTTTTATTTTTTAGATAAATATCAAACAACAGCAATTCAAAATCTGCTTTGGACATTTCTCCAAAATTATGTATATAATACTCACTAGCTATCCTATTAAAAGCCTCTATCTTTTCATTACAATCAAATAAATCAAGCACATTACCCACCTTTATTTATCCCCCTTCCTTACAAAACGGATAAGCATCTTTTACACCCAATCAATTCTTTTTTCTGTAATAGCTCGTTTCATTTCTTTTCGTATCCTTATCAAAATCAAATACAGTGAATTCCGATTTACCAACTGTATATTCTTTTATTTCATCGTAATCATATAAATCGAAGAGATGTAAGTAATACTTCCCAGATTTATATTTAATACTGAATCCGGTATAGCGTTTATCAATATATTCCCACTTCCCATTATTAATTCTCAAACCATGATAAACTTGGTTTTCACTATCGGGAATCCATTCTTTATTGCTTTTCTCATGATCAATTTGTTTAACGAATAGCCATTCCCCGTTGAGACTTAATATATATCTAAATATAGGATTTTCATCATAGTTATATCCATACTCACCTAAAGCATCATATAATCCCCCCACATCATGTTCTTCACCATCATCAATATTTATTAACTCCTTATATGCTCCGCAAAAGTCTCTTGCTTTTTCGATAGTATACGAATCGTATCTATACAATTTAACACTTATCTTACACGCTAATTCATTATATTGAGCCAGCGCTTGGTCATATTCTTTTTCCGCTAATAAACTGTCTATCTTCTCATATATCCTTTTAACACACAAACCCTCTATTCTTTCTTTCGATGTTATATCTATATCCTCTTCATTGTCCTGATATATACTTATCGCCTTAAAATAGTCAGCAGCATTATAAGCTGTTAAAACTTGATTCATTATTTGAGATTTTTTATAATCACCCAACTCCGCATATAATTTTGCAGCCTCCTCGTATTGTTGTTTTTCTACAGCCTCTTCAGCTTTAAGATACTTTCGTTCAAGTTTTCCTTCTTCTATATTTGGAATAACAACAAACCAAATAAGGCAAGCCCCGCTTATTAGAAGTATTCCAATGATAGAAAAAGCCACTATTCTTTTTCTTTTGCGTTTACGTTTATTTTCTATTCTCAGCCGTTCTTCAATTTGTCTTTGCTCTTTTTCTTTTTCCTCAGCCCTTTTTCGCTCCTCCTCTTCTTTTTCAACCTTAATCCTTGCATTCTCTAAATCGCATTCTCTAAGCTTAATAGCAGATTCTTTATATCCATTCAATTCTTCAAGCTCATTCTTTGCATCATCGTAGGCATTATTACTCATTAAAAGAATTGCATTCTGATATTTAATCTCTTTCAAAAGGGCTCCAAGTAACTCCTCGCTTTCTGGCATTTCATCGTATGATTTTAAATCCTTTGCAAGACTTTCTAATTGATATTTCCCCAGATTGGCTCTATCTTCAATACTATCTATAATCGTTTTCTTTATTAATTCATAATCAGCAGCTCTTTTTGAGTGGTATTCCTCATTTCTTTTTTTGACATCATCCGCAACGAGTTCGACATATCGACGATAACCCTCTTTAGTCGCTTCATCCTTTTTCTTCTTTTCTGCTTCTTCTTTAGAAAGCAAGTCATCAAAAACAAGCTCAAATGATTTCAATACCGCTTCTATTTCTGTTTTAAGCTTATCATCTGCATATGCTTTCGCTCTAGATAATTGTTTATCATCTTCAATCCCCTTTAAAAATCTGTCTTTGTAAGAAAAAAGTGCATTACAAGACGATGAATAGTTTCTGTCAAACTCGAATGCATTTCTTATTTCTGTCTCCGATAAACCTGTTGCATCCGGTCGATTAATGGAGTATTTATTTACTATTAAATTAATCAGGTTCAAATCGGCATCACATGCGGTATATGTCTCCAGCTGATTCTCATTGGATTTCATCTTTTCTGCTGTGGTTCTTATCTTTGCTTCCCATTTTTCACGATACTCGTCCAAGGACTTACTATTATCTTTCGATAGAAATTCACCCAGATACGCCTCCGCACACTCAGCGTTGTAATTCAAAACTTCTTCAAAGAAGTTGTTAGCTTTGTCCCACTCTCCGTCTTCCAATGCGATAAAGCCCCTCTTCAGCTGAGCGGCATTTTTAGCATCCAATACACTTGACGTATATTCAATACTTCCAGTATCATTAACGATCACCGTTTTATTATTATTTCCAAATATCTTATCAATACCTCTGATAAGATCCTGATCCGCACCAACCTTGCCCATATCCTGAGCCTGTAAATGTTTGAATTCTTTCGGCATATCATATGCATCAATATCTTTATAGCAAGGTATGAGTGTCTTCTTCTGCCCCTCTGCAATTAGCTTCAGAAATCTACTCCACTCATTTTTAACCCAGACTGCATTGTAATAATCATACGAAGTTCCAAATGCCAACATGACCTTCGCGGAATTGAGTGCAGCGAAAATATACGGCTCATACTCCTGACCAAGCTTATCCTCGAGTGTGATACGCGAAAAGAACACACGATATCCCTTCTCCGTTAACTCATTATAGACATCCTGTGCGATAACACTGTCGATGGTTCTGTCACCTTTGTCATCTGTTTCCTTATAGCAGATAAATATGTCATAAGGCTCTTCAGTTGAAGAAACCTCTATGATTCCTTTTCTGATTTCTTCAAAACGCTTAGCTTCTTCTCTATAAACTCCTCTTGCGACAACATCAGCATTCTCCATGACCAATTCAAAGTTCGGATCATCCATAACGCTATCAAATGAGGATCTGTGACAAGTCGGAACCTTCTTACCGGTAGCCGGATCATCAACATACTCTATTCCATACTTACAAAGCACAAGCCCCCAATAGGCTTCTGCTTCTTCCTGATAATCAGCAACTATCGACTCATATACTCCGGCAGCTTTATCAAACTCCGAATCAAAACGCAGGCGATTTGCACGCTCGTACAGTTTAAGACGCTTCTCATCGTCAGTATTTGGAATGGTCTGTTTTGAACCACAGTATTCACATTCGCAAACAGATGATTCGGACTCAATATTTAGTTGTCCTCCACACATTTTACATTTTAATATCATACTCCCACTCCAACTTATATAGTTTCGCTCGTATTCATATCTATAACTTTTCTATCTTTTCGGTACTTAAATCACACTTATCTGAATAACAAGTAACTCCTGTCCAACCGTTCAAATTCTGTTTTTATGAACCGCCTAATACGACTTACCTATAAATACCACTCCCATAACAACACCCTTTCATGAACAGTATTTCACTGCAATTTAATCCACATAGCCGGTCTTATATAGCGTTTCCCAGACTTATATGATGACATAAGATATTTCCCTCCATACGCTGCATAAGTTATACCATTCGAAGACTTAAGCCACCATGAAGCCAAATTTCCATTATCATCATATATAGAGAGAAGTTTTTGCGGTTCTAAATACTCCTCTGATTCAGATCGAGTTAATAATGTCATCTCAATAATAATTTCTTTCTCACTTTCTGAAAAACAAGAACTCTCAAATTGTTCAAACCAAGAATCAACTTCATTTTCCGTATATGATATTTTTTCATCACTCACAGTATTGGTACTTACTAACAAAATTTTATTTTCTATTTTTGCAACCGCACACCACATTATAGTTTTCTCATTATATAATCCAAGTTTTACACTATCTCCAACTACCACCTCTGCAATATCATCTATACTATGCGGCACACAGTTGTTCAGTATCCCTAGATATCTCTCGCTATCTTTATAATCGCCCAATTCCTCTAAAATAGCTTTGGCTTTTTCATATTTTTCTTCCGAATACGCACTCAGATTATCATTCAATTGGTTTACAATATCGACTGCCTCCTCATATTTTGAAAGTTTGTCCTTTTCTTTCTCGGCAAATTCTATATAATCTTTCGATTCTTTATAATCACCCAGTTCTTCAAATTGTTCGATTGCTTTGGCAAAATCTTCCTTTTGGACAAGGCATTCACCGTATTCATATTTATACTGTTTTAACAACACCTCAGAATCCTTGTACGGAGTAATCTCTTCCAAAAAATCAATTGCAACCTGATAGTATTCTGCATCACCATTGTTCTTCGCACGTAAATATAAATCCTCTTTATACTCAAGTTCTTCAGACTCTGTAATCTTAGCCTTGGAATCCTTATAACCATCTAATCCCTCAAATAAAGCTATTGCTTCTTCATATTCTTCATTGTTAAACTTCTTAACAGCCTCCTTATACTTAGCCTCTGGAATGAAGTAAAATATCGTTCCAAGCACACCAGCCGCAATCAGAAATATTACTACGACAATCGATATAATGATTTTTCTTCTTTTCTTCTTTCTTCTCGCTTTTTCAGCACGTTCTTTTCTTTCCTTTTCCTCTTGTTGAAGTTTTGCCTGTCTCTCCTGCTCTTCCTTTTCAGCCTTATCCCTCGCTATCCGCAGATCACATTTACGAAGAAGCGCAGCGGACTCCTTATAATCCTTCAACTCTTCGAAATGAATCTTTGCAGAGCTCCAGGCATTGTTATCCACCATAAGGATTGCGTTCCGGTACTTTAGCTCCTTTGAAAGATCTGCAGCCACAGCATCACATTCAGACATATCATCATATGTCTTTAATTCTCTTAGGCATGATTCCATTTGCGCTATTCCGGGATTATTTATCTCTTCGATATAGTCCCTTGCAGACTGTTTTATAGCCGTAAAATCACTCAGCCTTTTTTCATTATATTCCTCGTATTCCTTCTTTATGTCCTCTGCGACACTATCAACATACTTCTTGTAGCTCTTTTTGATGCTTTCTTCTTTTTGATGCCTTTCAGTTTCCTCCTGAGATATCCGCTCATTAAAATACGTCTCAAAACCACTTATCACATCAGAAATATTAGCCTTAAGGTTTTCTCCGGCATATGCTCTGGCTCTCGAAAACTGCTTATCCTCTTCGATTCCTTTCAGAAACCTCTCTTTATAAGAAACCAACGAGCTGTGATACGACGTATAATTCCTGTCGAATACAAATCGTTTCCTAATCTCCTTTTCAGATAGTCCTGTTGCGTCCGCTCTTTTAACCGAGTATTTTTTAATAATCGATTCAATCAGCTCGTCGTCGATTTCACACGCAACACTCCTATCCACCATCGATCCGTTTAACGCCATTTTATCTGTTGTCGCAGAGATTTTGTGTATCCACCCTTTATAATATTCCTCCAGAGATTTACTCTTCTCTTTTGCCAGAAACTTGCCCAGATAAGCTTCCGCGCATTCAGCATTATAGTTGAGAACCTCTTCAAAAAATGCATTTGCATCTTTCCACTCTTCGTCCTCAAGAGCTATGAAGCCACGCTTTAACTGTGCCTGATTCTTTGCATCCAGAACATCCGAAGAATAATCCGTACTCCCTGTAGCCAGCACACTTGCAACAACCTTCTTATCTTTTCCAAATATCTTATCAATACCCCTGACTAGATCCTGTACCGCACCCACCTTGCCCATATCCTGAGCTTGCAAGTGCTTAAACTCCTTTGGCATGTCATATGCATCAATGTCCTTGAAGCACGGAATGAGAGTCTTCTTCTGACCCTCAGCAATCAACTTTAGGAAACGGCTCCACTCATTCTTAACCCAAACCGCATTGTAATAATCGTAAGATGTTCCAAACGCAAGCATGACCTTTGCAGAATTGAGCGCAGCAAATATGTATGGCTCGTACTCTTGGCCAAGCTTATCCTCAAGTGAAATACGTGAAAAGAACACACGATATCCCTTATCCATAAGTTCGTTGTAGACATCCTGTGCAATAACACTATCTATTGTTCTTTCGCCCTTATCATCAGTTTCTTTGTAGCAGATAAAAATATCGTAAGGCTCTTCAGTAGAAGATACTTCGATAATACCTTTCCTGATCTCCTCGATCTGCTTAGCCTCTTCACGATAAACACTCCTGGCTACGGCATCTGCATTTTCCATAACCAAATCGAAGTTAGGATTATCCATGACACTATCAAAGGAAGATCTGTGACAAGTCGGTATCTTTTTAGCGGTAGCCGGATCATCGACATATTCGATTCCATACTTACAAAGCACAAGTCCCCAATAAGCTTCTGCTTCTTCCTGATACTCACCAACTATCGTTTCGTAAACACCAGCAGCTTTATCAAACTCCGAGTCAAAACGGAGGCGGTTCGCCCTCTCATACAGTTTAAGGCGCTTTTCATCATCAGTGTGTGGAATTGTCTGTTTTGAACCGCAGTACTCACACTCACAAACCGATGAGTCTGGCTCAATATTCAGTTGTCCACCACACATTTTACATTTGATGATTGCCATTCTATTACTCCTTTTGTTTGATTAAAAACCTTTATAAATTGTCAGAACACTTGCCGCCAGTTGAATAACCGTTATTCCTGTTTTCACCCAATCAATTATTATTTGCTTTCCATCTGTAGCAATACCCATACCCTCTTCTGTTAACACTAAATCTTTAATGTTATCTATTGATAATTCGTCAAGCATTTCGATTAGTCCAATATCTGATAGATACCCATATACTATCTTGGCTTCATCCAATGAAATCCCTACAGCCGGCATTTGTTTATTCTTTAGTGTTAATATGCCAACAAGCAATTGTCGAATATCTTCTTTATTCAATGGTCTTACAGTTTCAACAGGAATGATCCACTTATCCATACTATCTTTACAAGCTCCGACAACGTACCCATTCTTACATGCTTGTACTACAGCCTGGCGACTCATATCCCACAAGTCTCCAGCTGTCTTAGGTGTCATGTATTTTATCCCATTAATCTCAATTAGATTCCTTTGAACTCTCATCCTAACTCTCCCTGCTTAGTGTGTTTTTATATTAGATTAAAACGTTCTCCAATCTATACTTTTGATTTCACTTCCCGTGATTTTACCTTCAGCACTTTTCTTATCACTTTCTAGAATAATAGTGTCGCAATCAAATAGATCTTTTGGGGTTCCTGTTGCCTTAAAATAGGTATTAATATTATCAAAACATTTTTCTATAACTTCTTGATATTTCCCTACTATAAACGCTTTTTCAACCTGTTTATCATTAATAGGTTCATGAAATACTATCGCACCATTCTTTTCAACTGTAATTATCATTTAGTTCGACCTCCTTAAGCACAAAAACTACTATGTAACAATGATAAAAACCTCCCCAAAGTGTATGTTTTTAGCGCAAAAACTACTATCTACATAGTAACTCTTAACAAAGGGTTCGTCAACGAATTACTTTTAAGATAGCATAGATGTATGAGGGCATAAAATGCTTGAAAGGGCGGTGATTTTCGATGAACAAACAGATTACTTCAATTAACAATTATGGACATGTCAGAATCGTTCTGAAGCCCTATATGGAAGAGCATCATATTACACGCAATGCCCTTGCTCGAGCTATCAACACCCGCTTTGAAGTTATTAACAAATGGTACAATGGAAACGTCGAAAAAATAGATGCTGACGTACTCGCCCGCATCTGTTACGTACTCGGATGCAAACCCGGAGATATCCTCGAATATACCGAACCCACCGATTTATAAACGTTAGTTTTAAACACCCCAAAACACAAAACAGCTCACAGGCCTTCGCCTGTGAGCTGTTTAAATATATAACCATATTCAATTATCGAGCTGTCCACCCGTTTTCTTAATCCCCCTACATTATCTCCGCCACAATCTTCTCTAGATTGCCATCAGATATATACACCTTATTAATCTTACCTTTGGTGTATTTAAAAGGTGTGTCCTTAGTTATATCCACAAGATACTTATGGAAGAAGTTCTCCCAGCTGAAGTATTGGCTGGAATCAATGTGATCACTCGGCTCAGACAATACGCTCTGTATCTCGTCTCGCTTTATACTTATGACATTGGATTGTAAGATCAACCACTCAAATGATTCCGGAAGGCAGATGATGACATTACCTTCCTGTATCCTGCTGAGTTTCATTACCTTGTCCATTTCCGACCCGAATGCAGCGCCGTCTGCTATAACCATTGTATTTTCGTCTATATGATTTTTCAGCCAGTCAAAAAGCTTTGATTTTGACTCTGCCGATATGCATTGCTCGTTACGTGCTTCACAGTATTTTTCAAAAAACTGATATCCGGATTTCGAATCCTCTGTGAGGATGATGCTGTATTTCTTGAAGTTTGGCTTCTTCCCGAAATAGTACAGATGTTTATCGTTTGACTTGAACATTTTGACAAACTTATGATATCTACCGCTGGTATGTATCTCATATATCTCTTCAACACTGTACGGGAGACAATTGAGTCCCTCGCGGTTGAAGATCACATAATAGTTGTCCGTCTTTTTTATAGCTTTAGCGAACTCTTCTGTCGTAATATAATCCGAACCCTCATCGATAAATACGATACTGTCCGAAATCCCTTTCAGCTGATTTTTCCACTCTGTATCAATCAGTGCTACGCACCTTTTAGTGCTGGATATGCTTACACCGCTTGCCTCTCCAAGCCTTGTGTAATCTGCGATCATACTGAACAAAGTGGTCTTGCCGGTTCCACTATCGCCTCTGACCATCGTTATATTTCTAAACAGTTGAAAATCGAACTTTGCGTCTCTGTTTGAAACCGAAACCTTCTGTATACCTTTCATGCTTGTCCCCTTACTCTGTAATAATATTTATACAAAGGAACCTGCCTCTAAAATAAGCTCTTTCATATTGTTGACAATCTTCCCTGTGTTTATAACTCTGATTCTGAATGGTTCCTTCCCAAAATCCATCAGATGGCGAAGATTTATAACGACCTTCTTATCCTCAGCCATTTTCAGAAACCACTTTGCACAATTATCTCCACAGGTCGAAGCGTTAAAAATATGAGTCGTATCATTAGCTGTAAGAATGAGTGTTTTTACGCCTCCGGAAAGCTGTACCGGCGACATCAGCCCGAAGATCGGACTATTTATCTGACTCCCCGAAACCACTTCTGATTTATCCACGTCTTTAATCATTTCAACCGTAAGCGGTGCCGTTATCCACTTATCCTTGTATGTATTCTTAAAAAATACAGCTGTATTATATATATACCTGCTTTTCTCTGATTCTGGAATTTCCCCGAAATATATATTGAGCATCTTTTATCCTTCCTAAAATAGCATATCTATAGTAAATACCCTGTATTAAAGAATTGTGACATACATTACGCTTCACCTACTGGAACGACGACATTATCCTGTCTTTTCCCATCTTCTTTGCTTCGTAGAGGCAGTCGTCGGCATTCTTGAGGAGCATGGTCAGGTTGGTGTGCTTTTTGCACAGTACAAGGCCGGCGCTTGCTGTCAGATTGAGGTTAGGATATTTCTCGATCCTGATCTCCTTCAGCTGCTGCCTGATGCTTTCGATGCGTGCGACCGCTTTTTCTCTGCTTTCTGCGTCGAAAAGAAGCACGAATTCCTGGCCGCCGTATCTTGCAACGAGTTCAACCTCCGAATCTTCACTCTGGGCCTTCAGCACCTTACCGAATCTGCGTAAAACCTCATCGCCCAGGAGATGACCGTAGTCATCATTTATCTTCTTAAAATCGTCAATATCGACCATTGCGATGAATCTGTTATCCGAATCGAAAAGTCCATCGTACCTTTCGAGAATGTTGAACATATTTCTTCTGTTGCTGACACCTGTAAGCTCGTCAGTTATCGCCATATCAGCCAGCGTATTCATAAGCTCCTCGTTGTATTTCTTCTCTTTGTCGTACGCATTGAAGAGAAGTATGAGGATACTGCCCATGCACAAACCAACTATTATAAGAGAAACTGCTGTGTCGAGCACTTCACTGAAGCTGTCCATGTCAGGCACAAGCACCGGACGATCATTTTCCTTCGCCTGGTCGCCCATATAATTGTAAGAAATTATGATCGATACAACATCAAATATACTGCATATGATCAGCGCAACATAGCGCTTAACACCGTACTCTGACAGCACGATGATCAGAAGGCCTGCCACCAGATATATGGACATGCCCGAATTGACGCCGCCATTGATATAAAACAGATAAGTCATGACAGCCAGATTAATAAAATAAATAAAGAATGTGCGGGCAAAGCCCTTCTTCCCCTTGGCAAATGCAAGCTTGAACAGCATCAGAAGAAGCAGCGCCGACGCTACATTAAATATTACAGTCCAGAGACTATTACCCGAAATGATCATGTTCACCGCGCAGATAAGCACCATGGCGATGCTCCCGAACAGTGAAAAAATAAACATTTTATCTCTCAGGTCAGTTTGTTCATTATATACTTCTTTTAACGGTTTTCCCATATCTGTCTCCTTATAATAATTATCTCTGACTGTATTTTAACTCATTATTTAGTAAATATCTATTTTAATTTTAAGAGATTCTGCACCTTACTTTTTCAATCTAAGGTGTGCCAGGATATGAAAATCAAAGCCGGTCAGCGACCGGCCTTGACTTTTCGATCATTATTTATAAAACTCCAAAACACTAAGCCTTAGCTGCTTCCTCGATCTCCTTCTTTGCGATCTCCTCAGGAGCCTGCTCGTATCTTGCAAACTCATAAGAGAAGAGGCCGCTTCCTCTGGTCATAGAGTAAAGCTTTGTATCGTACTCGAAGAGCTCAAGGTAAGGAATATCAGCGAGTACCTCGTGGTAGCCGTCACCGATAGGATTCATGCCGAGAACCCTTGCGCGACGCTTGTTGAGGTCGCCCATGATATCGCCTGTATACTGATCAGGAGCAACTACGCGGATACTTGCGATAGGCTCAAGAAGTATAGGCCTTGCGTCCATGAAGCCCTGCTTGAAGGCCTGCTCGGTCGCAACCTTGAATGCAAGCTCGGAAGAGTCAACAGTGTGATAACTACCATCGTAGAGAGTTACCTTCACGCCAACAACAGGGTATTTGGCAAGAGGACCTGCCTTAACCGACTCTGCGATACCCTTCTCAACTGCCGGGAAGTAATTCTTAGGAACTGCACCGCCGACAACTGTCTGCTCAAATACATAAGGTGTATCAGGCTCGCCGGATGGTTCAAGGATGATCTTAACGTGACCATACTGTCCATGTCCGCCGGACTGCTTCTTGTATTTGTACTCTGTATCAACCTTCTTGGTGATCGTCTCCTTGAAGCTTGTCCTAGGCCTCATGAGCTCGATCTCAACCTTATATTTCTCACGGAGTGTGTTCTGGATAACCTCCAGATGGGTTCCACTTATACCATAAAGGAGTGTCTGGCCGTTCTCACCATCATTTACAACCTTGATCGTCAGGTCTTCC
>JAEEGL017429128.1_pt1 | contig 21464 bp, 18 predicted proteins | sample 9134231 | NCBI WGS metagenome assembly JAEEGL01 (sample SAMN16246548, study PRJNA631951) | gut metagenome | biome: gut microbiome; feature: rumen; material: fiber-attached | host: Bos | place: Iran: Karaj | collected 2018-10
AAACGAATTGGCAACCGTGCCGAAAACACATTCAAAGGTGTGCAATACCTTACAGAAGGAGACCTTACTCACATTGTTGAAGCAGATTCAAACGATGAATTTGGACAAATGGCAACCAAGGTAAACGCTATGACAACACAAATGCACGGCATAGTTTCTAAAATCACCGAAAATGCCGAAACAATCAGCATACATAGTTCCGAAATTGCTCAGGCTTCGCAAATGATGAGCGAAGGCGCAAGCACACAGGCTTCGTCGGCAGAAGAGGTTTCTTCTTCGTTAGAGCAGATGAGCGCAGGCATTGACCAAAATAGCGACAACGCCCGCGAAACCGAACGCATTGCTCAAAAAGCTCTTGAAAGCATCCGCGAAGGCGGAAAAGCAAGTCAACGTAGTATGGCTGCCATGAAAGATATTGCAAGCAAAATTTCTATCATCGACGAAATAGCATTCCAAACCAATATTCTTGCTCTTAACGCTGCTGTGGAAGCCGCACGCGCAGGCGAACAAGGTAAAGGTTTTGCCGTTGTTGCAGCCGAAGTGCGCAAACTTGCCGAACGTAGTGCCGTTGCTGCTTCTGAAATCGACAAGGTGTCAAAAGAGGGCGTATCTATTAGCGAAAACGCCGAACGTTTGCTCACCAACATTATCCCCGATATGGAAAAAACCGCTAACCTTGTGCGCGAAATTGCCTCGGCAAGTTCAGAACAGAGCACAAGCATCAATCTCATCAACAAAGCGGTGCAGCAACTCAATGATATTACCCAAAAATACGCAGCATCTGCCGAAGAACTTGCTTCTACAAGTCAGCAACTTGCTGCCAAAAGCGAAGAGCTCAAAGATTCTATCGGATTCTTCAAAACAAGCAACGACAATCAGAAGAATGCAATGCCATCGGTAAAGCGTACCAAGATTGCTGCGAAACCTGTGGTAAAAAGCTACTCTCAACCAGCCAAACCCAAGACCCAGCCATCACCGGTAAACAATATTAAATTAGATATGTCTTCGGAGCCTCTGCCTGCTGACAACAACAAAGGCACTTTTATCAATCTCAAAGACAATGCACGAGATTCCGACTTTGAAAGATTTTAAAATATGTATGTAGCTCAAAAAAAAAACGCTTCGGGAATTCCGAAGCGTTTTTTTTATTATGTAACAAAAAATATTGTTTATTTTCCAAGTTTGATATTCATAAGCTCAATGCTGCGGTCGATTGTGCGACCTTCGTTTGATGCAGGATAATCTTTTTTAATTTGATTATAAGCATTAAGAGCTTCTTGATAGTTGCCTTGTTTTTCCATCAGCTTGCCAAGCTTATTGAGATAGATAGGAGCTACAAATTCATTGTCGGCAGCAGCCTTGATAGCCTCGTTGTAAAATTTTTGAGCCTTGGCAGCATCACCTTTTTCGCTCCAGCAATCACCGGTAAGACCTTTGGCAATAGGAGCAAGCGATTTATCGTCGCACGAATAACCACTGATACATTCAATAGCCTTGTCGTAATCTTTTGTGTTGAAATAGCAAAGAGCAGCATAATATTTAGCATTATTACCTGCTTTTGTGCTTGAATAATCCGACATAATTTTCAAAAATCCCGGATAGTTACCGTCGCCATTGAGAGCGAGAGCAAACGAGTCGCGCTCAAAATAATTTTCTGCTTGGAACATTTGGGCGGCAGCTTTAGCCTCTTTAGGAGCTTTTACATATTTTTGATATGCAAGATATCCCAAAATTAAGACTGCGATTACGGCAATTACCGTAAAAATCTTGTTCCTGTTTTCTTCGATGTATTGCTCGGTTTGTCCGAATCTTGACTCAACTATTTCGAGTTGGTCTTGCTGTTCGTTGTTTTCTGTATTAGCCATTTTTTTGTTTTGTTTATTACAGTTTTTTAATAATGCCGCAAAAATAGAGTTTTAGTTAAAATTAAAAAAATTTTGAGTAAAAAAAAATCCTCTGCGCAGAGGATTTTTTTTGTATCGTTTTAGCGGCGAATGATCAGATGCGTTTTTCTTTGATACGTGCTTTTTTGCCGGTGAGTTCTCTTACGTAGTAGATTCTTGCGCGACGAACAATGCCACGCTTGTTGAGCTCTACCTTTGTAATAAAGGGAGATTCAACGGGGAAAATTCTTTCTACTCCTACATTTCCCGACATTTTTCTTACGGTGAATGTTGCGCTTATTCCGCTGCCTTTTTTCTGTATCACTACACCTTTGAACTGCTGGATGCGCTCTTTGTTGCCTTCTACATTTTTGTAATGTACGGTGATTGTGTCGCCGCTGTTGAATTCAGGCCATTCTCTGTTGTTGTGGTACTGTTCTTCAACTACTTTTAATAATTCCATGGTTTTATTTTTATTAACGTTATAATCTATTAATCGTGTTTTTTCAGCGTGCAAAGTTAGTGATATTTTTTGTTTTCCAAACAATTGTATGCTTTTTTTATTTCTTTTTTGGTAACTTTTATTTTTACATCGTATCTAAACGCTTATACAACAATGTATTAGATACGATTAATTCAAGTTAATTTTTTTTGAGATAGCGTTCCAACCAAGTTTGAGTTTCCCATGCTGCGTGCAAAATTGACTCTGAGGCGGTGTAATTATGCAATTCGTTTGGTAAAATCACAAGTTTTGCCGTGCCATTGCAATGCATTACGGCTGCATATAGTTTTTCGCTCTGCACCGCAGGGGTAGATGGATTGTTGTCGTCGGCACCGTGGATTAATAGGAGCGGAGCTTTTATGCTATCGGCATACATTATGGGCGACATTTTGAGGTATATGTCGCGAGCTTGCCAAAGTGTTCTGCGCTCGTTTTGAAATCCCAATGGCGTGTTGGTGCGATTGTAGCATCCGCTGCGTGCAATGCCGGCTGCAAATAAATTGGTGTGTGCAAGCAAGTTAACAGTTAGGAATGCTCCGTAAGAATGTCCGCCTACAGCAATATTATCACGTTGTGCTATCTTGCGGGTTACCAATGCGTTAACAGCAGCTTCGGCATCTAAGATTATTTGATTTATAAAATCATCGTTGGGCTCGGCACCATCTTTTCCTACCACAGGGAAAGATGCGTCTAACACAGCATAACCGGCAGCAGCAAGCCAAATAGGAGTGGAGCTGTTGCCTGCAGCGGCAAATTTAAAGGCTGATGTGCTTATCTGCGATGCCGAACTACTCGACGAATATTCTTTGGGATAAGCCCAAACTATTGCAGGCAAGGTTCCATTGCCATGGTAGGAGTGGGGCAGGTAAAGAGTACCCGATAATTGCACCCCGTCAGATCGTGTATATTTTATAAGTTGCGATTGGATGCGAGCAGTTTTGTAAGGACTTTCAAAATCGCTGATTTTCTTTGGCTTAGCACCACCATTTAAATATTCGGTGTAATAATTTGGATACTCTTCTGAGGATTCGCTTTTTACGGCAATTACTCCCGACGAAGGGCAAAATGCCTCGCATCGGCTATAACGCGGAGGTTTTGATTTCCAAATAGTTCTGCGTTTTTTGGTTTGAAGATCGAGCCTTACGAGCGTAGGTTGAACGCCGTTTTTGGTATACTCTTCGGATGTGCAATAGATGTATCTGTTTTGATACAAAAGAGCGGCTTTTCTCCCGTAGCGGTTGGGAGCTTGAAGTATTCTGTGGGGTGATGTTTTTTCGTTACATATTAATAAGGTGTCGGCGTTTCCGGTTTCGGTGCTTACGCGAAGAAAATCGGTATACTTGCTCACACTATTGGTTTCGGCTATTATTATAGAGGTGTCGTTGAGTGCATAAATACCTGCGAGACGGTTTTGCAAACGTATTATATCAGTTTTTTTGCTGCCTATTGTGTAAAGTGTAATTTGATCGTGATAAGGAGAAGGTGTTTTGATGTTTCCTTTGTCTAATGCAGTGGCCCACAACAAGGTATGCGGTTTTTGAGCGCACCAATTGATGTTACGAGCACCGCTATTAACTTTAGAATAAGCATGTTCGTAAAGAGGATTTTCTACTATAACCTCCTCTGTTCCACCGCCTATCACTTTTATGGTGTTGGCAAATTGTGTGTAAGGCACATTATACGAATATGGCTTTTGCAAATAGGTTGCAAGCACATATTCTCCATCAGGAGAAACCGAAAATGATGTAATAACACCCTTAGAACCAATTACTTGACTTTTTGATGTTTTTAAATCTAATTTTATAATTTCGGTTTCGGCATAAAAATCAAATCTATCTTCGTCGTCAGTGTTATGCAAAAGATCTTGAAAATCAGAATATCCCTCGCTTTCGCCGCTTTCTCTTACCAATGGCGACAATGGCGAAATTATGCGCAAAGGTTGGCTTGTTTTGTTGGCAGCTCGGAGATAAAATACCGATTCGCCATCACCGCTCCAATCTACAGGCACTCCCGGAAAAATATCATTTACATCAGAGGCTAACTTTTTGGCGGTTCCTCTATCAAGGTCGGCAAGCCAAAGGTCTGTACTATAGTCGGTTTTGTTGGTAAAAAGCAATTTGGTATTATCTGGCGAAAACAAATAACTGCGCACCATAGCATTATTTGGAATGCCTTTAAGCGTTTTGCAAACACCTGTTTTTGTGTCGGTTACAGTAATATCATAACAATAAACGCCGTTAGAAATTGTATTTGACGTTGGTTTGAACCTCAGGCCAGCAAGCCTTAGCTCATATTCGTAAAGAAATTCAAGGCTTTTGCTGTTACGCCATTTAAAAGTTATCATCCTATCAATCTTGGGCGTAAACATAACCACGGGCAAGGGTTCAGCCTCTACAATGGCGGCTATACTATCGGCGGGAGTCATATACTGTCCCATACTTGATGTCGCTGTAGATACGGCGGCTACTACCGACAGAAATTTTAAAATTAATTTCATTTCAAGTCTGTTTTTTTCTAGGTTTGTGTTCAAATTTAGTGCCGACAATGCTAATCGGCTGTTTTTTTAACACGCGGTTACTCAGCGTATTAAACGTTTTCTACTTTATAATTAGTTTAATTCTTGCACAAAAATAATGATTTTTGCACTATTTTGTAGAAATTTGCACCCGAATTATTACAAAAAAAATAATGCCACACACCTTATTAAAAAATAGCGTCATTATATTAATATTTATTACCGTTATATGCGGAGGATGCATTGTTGACACTCACAGCGGATTCAATAATGTTCCACCAAAGGCTTTTATCCCAATCCGAAAACCTATTGTGGCAGCTTATCTTCATATCGGCACACGCAAAATCAACCCGTATCAACTTGATCTTCGCGGAGTTGACATTGTTAATATGGCTTTTACCGTTATCACCAACAACCATGTGGGTCTTTTATATCCCGAACATTCCGACAACTTTATGCTTGTAAAAACTTTCAAACAAGGCAATCCTAATCTCAAGGTCAACATCTCGGTGGGTGGTTATGGCACATCGCAACAGTTTCAAAATATGGCTTCTAACCCTAACAACAGAGCTATTTTTGTTAACGATGCCGTCCGTTTTTTAAAATACTTTGGATTCGACGGTATTGATGTGGATTGGGAATTTCCGGGCATGCAAGCAGCCACTCGCAATGCCGACCGCAAAAATTTTACCGCACTCCTTACCGAACTTCGCCATGCTCTCGACAGTGCGTCGCGCTCCGATGGCAAAAAATATATGCTTACCATAGCCGCAGGTGCGTTTGATCAATACCTCAACTACACCGAACCATCGGTGATTGCTCCTCTTGTAGATTATTTTTTTGTAATGACTTACGACTTTGTGGGGCAATGGAACAATGTTACCGGTCACCATACCAACTTGTATGCTTCATCGTTCAAAAAGAACATTTACTCAGTAGACCGTATTGTAAAAACTTATATTAAAAACGGAATTCCTGCCAACAAAATAGTAATAGGTGCAGCTGCTTACGGTAGAAAATGGACCAAAGTAGAGTCGTCGAAAAATGGTTTGTTTAAAACAGCAAAGGGCGAAGGAAGCATCCCTTACGGCAAAATTACCGAACTTGTAAAACGTCGCGATTATCTCAAATGCTACGACAAATATGCATGTGCACCTTATTTATTTAGCAATAAACACAAGACTTTTATCACATACGACAATGCCAAATCGGTTAGACGAAAGGTTGATTACGTTAAAATGCACTCGCTCGGTGGCATTATGTATTGGGAGTATTTTTCCGACAGCCACTTAGAAATTCTCCACAACATCACTGATGAAATGCGCATTGTAAAGGGTCTTACGATTATGCCTAACATTTTGCAAATTGGACAACAAAAAAAAACGTTAAAATAGTTGTAGAGTGAACAGTTTTTTCTAAATTTGTAAAGCAATTAAGAATAAAAATGGACTTGGAAACACATAACTTAATAGAACCCAAAGTTTTAATAGCCGACGATGAATATCCTAATAGGCTCTTAATAGAAACCATATTAGGCAACGCAGGCATTAGTACTGTATGTGTATCCAATGGAATTGAAGCTCTTGAACAAATTGAAAAACAAGAATTTGCGCTTGTTATACTCGACATTCAGATGCCCGAGATGGATGGTTTCCAGTTGCTCAAAAAAATTCACTCCGCTCCAAAATCGCAACATCTGCCAGTAATTTTTGTGTCGGCAGTTTACTCAATCACTGAATATCAAGAAATTGCTATTGCAAGCGGAGCTGTCGATTTTCTCTCAAAACCCATCAACTCTAACATTCTTATTGGCAAAGTTCGAGTTTTTATTGACTTGTTTGTTCAAAAAAAGCAAATCGAACTTTATCGCAACAATCTTGAACAACTTGTAAAAGATCAATATTCTGAACTACTTACAGCAAAAGAGCGAGCCGAAGATGCCGACAAACTAAAAACGGCTTTTCTTAATAATCTTTCGCACGAAATTCGCACTCCGCTCAACGCAATTGTCTGCTGCTCTGATATTATCTCAATGCCCGACACCGACCGTGCCACTTACGTAGAGCTATCCGAACAAATACGCAAAAGTACAAGATATTTGCTTAATCTTGTAGATAATATCATTAATATCAGTAAGTTAGAAAGTGGCAACACCACAATCGAAACAAAACCTACCGACCTTGTATTTTTGTTGAAGTTTATTTTCGAATACAACAACGCTATTCTGGCTCGCGACGAAAACAAAAGACAAAACATAAAGCTACTTTTTGATAACCAAATACACGAACATTCGTTAAAGGTTTCGAGCGATGAAAATTTTCTAAGGCAAATAGTGTCGCTGTTAATTGAAAACGCTGTAAAGTTTACCGAACACGGAACTGTGTCGCTATCTGTAAATATCGAAAAAGATGCAGATAAACAAGAACTTTTGCGAATCGAGGTAAAAGACACTGGCATAGGTATTTCGCAAGAAGACCAAAAGATAATTTTCGAAAAATTTCGCAAAGCTGCCCACTTGGGTCAAAAAATATACGATGGCGCAGGCATTGGTCTTGCCATTATAAAAAAACAAATAGGAATGTTGAACGGTACTATTCAGTTGGAATCAAAATTAGGCATTGGCTCTAAATTTACCGTAAAAATTCCAATAACACGATGTTAAAAACTATAAAACAATAACATAGCGCTATGAAAAAAATAATAAAAGTAGGAAATGTGGAGTGTGGCTCCGATAAGTTGTTTCTTATCTGCGGACCATGCGTTATCGAAGACGACGACACAATGCTCCGCACAGCCGAACACGTGAAGAAAACCGCCGAAAAACTATCGTTGCCGGTGATTTTCAAATCTTCGTTTATGAAAGACAACCGCAGCAGCGTTGACTACTATCTCGGACCTGGATTAGAAAAGGGTCTCGAAATTTTGCAACGTATTAAAAATGAGTTCGGTATGCCCGTTCTATCCGACATTCATTACCCTGAGCATATTAAACCTGCCGCCGAGGTGTTAGATGTTATCCAAATTCCTGCATATCTCTGTATGCAAACAGGTTTGGTAACTGAGGCTGCCAAAACCGGCGCGGTTATCAACCTCAAGCACGGTCAGTTTCTCGCTCCCGAGAATATGATTAAACCCGTTAAGAAGATTGAGTCGTGCGGCAACTACAAGGTTATCCTCACCGAGAGAGGCTACACTTTTGGATACAACGACCTCGTGGTTGACCCCCGCAGTTTCTACCATCTTAACGAAACCGGCTATCCCGTGGTGTTCGACGTAACGCACTCTATCAGAAAATACGGAATTCCTTCGGCTGATCCCAACGGCGGCGCACGTCAGTATCTCGACGTTCTTGCCCGCAGCGGTGTGGCTGCAGGTGTAGACGGAATTTTTATCGAAGCTCATCCTAAGCCCGAAATTGCTAAATGCGATGCTGCAAGCCAGCTGCAGTTAGACAAGCTCGAAGCTTTTCTCAAACCACTTATCGAATTGCACAATATTGAAGTAAAATACAGAAAATAAACACAGAAATGGAATTATATTTAGATTCAGCAAATCTGCCGGAAATCGAAAACGCATTCAAACTCGGTTTTCTCACCGGCCTTACAACCACCCCCACGTTTATGCACCGCGAGGGTTACAACGATGTTGACAGTGTTATCCTCAAACTCGCCAAGATTGTGCCTATCCTCCAGATTGAGGCTCTCGGCCGTACTGCTGAGGAGATTATCAGCGAGGCTCACCGACAAAACGACCTCGGTCTCGACAAAACCAAGACCGTTTACAAAATTCCTATCTCGCTCGAAGGCGCTAAGGCGTGCAACATTCTCCGTAGCGAGGGTTATATGGTAAATATGCACCTTATATATACTCTCCAGCAGGCTTATATCGCTATGCAGGCAGGTGCTACATACGTTTGTCCGCTCGTAGGACGTTTGCAAGACCAGGGTCACGACGCTATTTCGCTTGTAGAACAGTGTGTTAATGCTGTTAACCGCTACGGATACAACTCTAAGGTTATGTTCTCGTCGGTTCGTCACCCTGAACACGTTCGCAACGCTCTCAACGTTGGCTGTCACACTATCACAGTTCCGTGGAAGGTATTGCAGATGATGTCGCAAAACAACTTCACAACCGTTGGCACAGAGCAATTCTTTGAGGATACAAAACTTATGACTTCGCAAGTTAAGGATGTTTTCCACACCGAAAACGCTTGCATCTCTAAAAACGCCACCATCAACGAGGCTCTTGTTAAAATGACTCTCTCAAAACTCGGCGCCATTACAATCACCGAAGACGATGGTTCTATTTACGGCATCTTCACCGATGGCGATCTCCGTCGTATGGTTGAGAAAGAGGGCGACACAGTGCTCTCACGCAAACTTTCATCTTTGCCATCTAAGCAACCCGTAACTATCGATAAAGATGCTTATCTTATCGATTCTTCTAAACTGTTTAAACAGTATAAGATTGATACTCTTGTAGTTACAGCCGACGGCAAACCTTGCGGTATGATTGATATCCAAGACCTTTTGTAATAATGGATATCTCTGATTTAAAACTATTTACAGATAGGGGAGGGGTGTTTACTCTTCCCCCATCTGATTTTATATCTAAGGCGCAACATATTAAATGCCTTATTTTTGATTGGGACGGCGTTTTCAATGCTGGTGTTAAGGGCGACGGTGTGTTTTCTAACTTTTCGGAGGTAGATTCCATGGGTCTCAACATTTTGCGTTTTGGATGCAAAATGCTTTCTAACCAAATACTTATTACCGGCATAATTTCAGGCGAAAAAAATCCTTCTACCGAAAAATTTGTAAACCGTGAACACTTGAATTTCAAATGTTTAGGGTTTAAGAATAAAACCGAAGGTTTAAAACGCGTACTCAACCGCTACGGAATCACTCCCGCTCAAACGGCTTTTGTTTTCGACGATATTTTAGACCTCAGTGTGGCAAAAGAGTGCGGATTGCGTTTCAAAATTAGTAGAAACGCTTCGCCGATGTTTGATAAATACGTAGAAAACAATCATTTAGCCGATTACATTACAGCTAACACTGGTTCAGATTTTGCTGTTCGCGAAATTAGCGAACTTATGCTTGCTGCTCTCGGAGTTTACAACCGCGCAGTAGATTCACGCATTGCTTTCGACCAAACATACGCAACATATATTGCAGAACGCAACTCTATCGAACCTGTTACTTTCACTCCTGAAACAACGTATTAAAAAAAATGGCTGCTTTACAAGGCAGCCATTTCTGTATTTAATTCTTCTATCGCCCCTCCGATATTGTCGAAAAAGTACTGTGTGTAATATGCGCAATCGGTATTTCCGGCATTGGTTTTAAGACTCTGCTCAAACTCTTGCATCTTTGCCGACAAATCATTGATTCCCATTATCTTGGTAGATGATTTGGCAAGGTGAGCAATTTTGCGCATCTCGTTGGTGTCGTTGTTAGCAAGGGCAGATGCAAATCCTGATTTTACATCTGCCATCTGTTCAAAAAACAATGCAATTAATTGTTTTTTGGTTTCTACGTCACCACTCGATACATCTTCGAGATACGCAAGGTCGATATGTTGGTATTTTGATGCCATAAACTATTGAGCCTCTGCTTCTTGCTCGGTTTGTTTAGATACAATCTTGATAGCAATTTTTTCGCCTTTTTCGTCGATATCTGCCACAATTTCATCACCTGGAGCCACAGCTGCATCAATAATAAATGTAGCCATTTCGTCTTCTAAGTATTTTTGAATAGCACGTTTCAAAGGACGCGCGCCGTACTTACTGTCGAAGCCCTTGTCGGCAATAAACGCTTTAGCTTTGTCGGTAATAACAAGGGTGTAACCCATATCACTAACTCGTTTGTATAAGCCAACAAGCTCAATATCAATAATTTTGTCGATATTATCTTTGGTAAGATTGTGAAACATGATAACATCGTCGATACGGTTGAGGAACTCTGGAGAAAATGCCTTTTTGAGTGCTTTTTCTATAATCGACTTGTTATTAGCATCGTCGTCGTTGCCCGAACCAAAGCCTACGCCATGTCCATATTCTTGTATTTGGCGCGAACCAATATTCGAGGTCATTATTAATATGGTGTTCTTGAAATCTACCTTGCGACCAAGACCATCGGTAAGCCTTCCCTCGTCTAATACTTGTAACAAAATATTGAAAATATCGGGGTGAGCCTTTTCAATCTCGTCTAAAAGCACTACAGAGTAGGGTTTGCGACGAACTTTTTCGGTAAGCTGACCGCCTTCTTCGTAACCTACGTATCCAGGAGGTGCTCCTACAATGCGCGAAACCGAGAATTTTTCCATATATTCGCTCATATCTATGCGAATGAGCGCGTCTTTACTGTCAAATAGAAATTCTGCTAATATCTTGGCTAACTGGGTTTTACCTACACCTGTAGGACCAAGGAATACGAATGTGCCAATCGGTTTATTCGGGTCTTTAAGTCCGGCGCGGTTGCGTTGAATAGCCTTAACTATCTTTTCAATAGCCTCGTCCTGACCAATTACTTTCTTTTTAAGCTCGTCGTACATATTTTTGAGACGTTGCCCCTCTGCCTGAGCTATACGGGTAACGGGTACTCCGGTCATCATTGCCACCACTTGCTCTACATTGGCTTCGTCAACCACTTCACGCTTGTTTTCAAGGTCTTTTTCCCATTTCTCTTTCTCTTGATCAAGAAGTTTGAGAAGTTCCTGTTCTTTGTCTCTGAAACTTGCCGCAAGTTCAAAGTTCTGACTTTTAACTGCTTTCACCTTTTCCTCACGAGTGCCGTCGATTTGTTTTTCAAGGTCGTCGATACGCTGTGGTACTGTTATTTTAGAAATGTGAACACGCGAACCCGCCTCGTCGAGAGCGTCGATAGCCTTGTCGGGCAGATGACGGTCGCTTATGTAGCGGTCGGTAAGTTTTACACAAGCTGCGATAGCCTCAGGTGTATAACGCACATTGTGATGTTCTTCGTACTTGTCTTTTATATTGTTAAGAATCTCAATTGATTCTTCAACAGAAGTAGGCTCAACAATGATTTTTTGGAAACGACGTTCCAAAGCACCATCCTTTTCAATATATTGACGGTACTCATCTAATGTAGTTGCGCCGATGCACTGAATCTCGCCACGGGCAAGCGCAGGTTTGAGTATGTTGCTTGCATCAAGCGATCCCGAAGCCGAACCCGCGCCCACAATATTGTGTATTTCATCAATAAACAAAATAATGTTAGGATTGCGCGAAAGTTCGCCAAGTATAGATTTCAACCTCTCCTCAAACTGTCCACGATACTTTGTACCTGCCACAATAGCTGCAAGATCAAGCGAAACCACACGTTTTCCATAGAGCACACGCGAAACTTTCTTTTGAACAATTTTCATTGCAAGTCCCTCAGCAATAGCTGATTTACCCACACCAGGCTCTCCAATTAGCACAGGGTTGTTTTTTTTGCGGCGACTGAGAATCTGAACAAGACGTTCAATCTCTTTAGCACGTCCCACAATAGGATCTAAACGGTTTTCTTCGGCAGCCTTGGTAAGGTCTACACCAAAATTATCTATAACGGGAGTTTCCGAATTGGTATTTCCTTGGTTCGAACGGTTGTTGTCCTCGTCGTCAAAGTCATCATCGTCCTCGTCGTCGTCGGTAAATCCAGCCTCAAAAGTGGGATTAATAGTAAACCGTTCTCTAAGTTTTTCGTAATCAGTATTATTAGCTTGAAACATAGTAGCTACTGTGTTTTCCTTGTCTTTGAGAATTGTTAGCAAAAGATGTTCTGGTCCTGCTTGTTCGGCATGTAAAGCCTTAGCTTCCGACGACACTTGGTTTAATATCCTCTGCGATGATTTGGCAAAAGGAATATATTCAGCCTCGCCCGGAAGCAACATCTTGTCGCGTCGCAACTGACGCTCTATCGATTTTTTTGCCTCCACGGTATTGATTCCTACACCTTGAATCACTTGCATAAGGTCAAAATCGCCATCTCGCAACATGCCAAGAAAAAAATGTTCGGGCAGTATCTCATTGTCGCCCAAGCGTATAGCCTCTTCTTTGCTGTATAATAAAATGTCTTTAAGTCTCTCCGAAAATTTTGAATCGTCCATATTCTTTATTATGTTTTCAAAATGCAAATTTACACAATTTTTTGTTTTTTTCGGGGTCGATAGCTATATTTTTTATTAAAAAAGTTTAAACATATTGTTTTTTTTGCTAAATTGCACATTATTTAAATAGATATATGAAACGCTACACACTTATATTATTAGCCTTTCTCGCTGCATCGTGCGGTGGAGTAGGGAATCAAAATGATAATCACAATCAGATAGTTGAGGTTAATTCCGACACTTCAGCTGCAAGTATCGACTCCGAAAACGCCAACAAGGTGCTCGAATCTCTACCTGCATCTCACGAAATTATTGCTCTTCTTGTCGACCATCCCGATGCAATGTTCGACGCCACAATTCTCAACAGCGAAACTCATTCCGCAAAATACAACACCTCTATGAGCCGTTCGTTAAACCTTGGTGTTTATGGCGTTGATATGAGCTATGCAAGCCTTTTTAACCAAAATCAAACCGTTATAAAATATATGGCGGTGGTAAAAATAATGGCTGAACAACTCGGCGTTCTAAAATTTTTTGATGATGCCACAATGCAAAAAATGGAGCAAAACATGGACAATAAGGAAATGATGATTGAAATCATTTCAAACGCATTTTACGACTCCGATAAATACCTTCTCGAAAACGGTCAGCACGAAATTGCCGCTATGATTATTTCTGGAGCGTGGATTGAAGCTATGTACACCGCATTTAACCTAACAAAAGGTAAATATCGCTTAAATCCGCCACTATCTTCGCGTATCTTAAAGCAATGTAAATCAATTGATTTGATGATAAACTTCCTCTCCGAATACAAAGACGGCGGGGTAGGGGAGATTAATGCTGACTTTTTGGCTATACAATCTCTTATAAATCAGGCTAATATCACAATTAAAGACAATCTCTATTTCTGTTCTGATAATGCTTTTACATCTATTCGCGACAAGATAGCCGAAATCCGTGCCCGTTATGTGGCGTTGTAATGTTAAAATTGTCTTTTTATAGTTAAACATTCAAAAAGTGTTTTGCTACCCAAATGCAGTTTTATACATTTGCAAAAAAAATAATCTTACTGTGAAAAAAATAATTATCGGCTGTATCGTATTGATACTTATAAGTTTGTGTACAAACACCGTAAACGCACAAGATCATGTTTTTGAGGTGCGTGGAAGGCTTGTTGACAATAAAGGCAACGGAGTTCAGTTTGCACACCTTATCAACCTCAAAAAATCAACAGGCACAATCTCTGACACCGCTGGACGTTTTAGAATTCTAATGATAGAATCTGATACAATTAAAATTACTTGTCTCGGATTTGAAGACGCAGGATTCGCTCTTACAGGAAATAATATCTTACCCGAATCTAATGTAGTAACAATCAGCGATATAGCTCTAACACCAAAAATTTACGAACTCGGTACGGTCAACGTTTTTCAAGAACGGTGGAACTCGTTTCTTTACGACTATGCGCACCGAGAAGAAATATCCAACGCCGACAACCGCTCTGTTGAAAAATGGTTCAACAAAATCATTAATCCTGAGGTAGTTAGGCAAATTTCACAAGCAGCAAGCACTGGCATCACATTTACTAATCCCAATCGCAAGCGAATTAAAGCCGATAAACAAATTCGTCAATTTGAATACCAAGAAGAAATGAGCCGAATTGCCAACGAACGCTACAATCCTCAAGTTGTTTCTCAAATTACCGGTATTTCAGAAGAAGAGGCCGAACAGTTTATCCGCCATTGCCGACTTAGCCGCGAATATATTCTCCAAAAAAACGATTACGATTTGTATATCATTATAACACAACTATATAAAGAATATTTAAAACTTCAAAAATGAAAAAATTTTTTGACTACATAGGATATCTGGCATTCCGAATGCTCATCTTCTCAGTAAGAATTACACCTTTTCCAATCCTTTATTTTTGGTCTGACGTAATTAGTTTCATAATTTTCAGATTGATACGTTACCGCCGAAAGGTTATCAACACAAACCTCTCTATGTGTTTCCCCGAAAAAACAGAAGAAGAAAAGAAAGAAATTCGTAAAAAATTTTACCGTCATTTTACCGACCTTCTCTTAGAAAGTTTCAAAGGCTACGCCCTCCCAGTAGAAAAACTTGCCGCACGATATCCGTACGAAAACAAGGAACTTACCGAAAAATTATACAAAGAAGGTAAAAGTATGCTCGTGGCTTTTTCGCATTACGGCAATTGGGAATGGGCTACTCAAACTGTAGTGTACGAGCATAGTCATCACATGGCTGTTCTCTACAAACCAATGAAAAACAAATACATCGACAACTATATCAAAACTTGCCGCGAACATCGTGGAACCCATCTTTGCCCTATCGACAAAACCAAATATATGTTTGCCATGCGCGAAAAACAGCCGATGGGATTCGTTATGCTCGGCGACCAAAATCCATCTAACACCAAACGTGGTTTTTGGGTAAATTTCATGGGCATAGATACTTGCGTGCTTCACGGCATCGAAATGTACTCTAAAATGTTCAATCTCCCTGTAATATATTTGGAATCGCGTAAAGTAAAACGAGGACACTATCAACAATACATTTCAATGCTTGTTGAGGATCCTGAAAAATGCGCACCTGGCGAAATATCAGCTCTTTATATGCACAAACTTGAAGAATCACTTAAACGCGATCCCGCTTATTGGCTGTGGACTCACAAACGTTGGAAACACAAACGCGACGAAAACGGTAAAGCCATAGGCAGCGAGTATTACAAATAGTGATTTATGAATATTTTTAGCGTTATTAAACAGTCTTTTAAAGACTTAACAGATGTAGCATATCCCGATTTTTGTCTTGGTTGCGGTAAATCTCTCACCGACCACGAACAATCAATTTGCCTTACGTGCCTATTTCAACTTGCCGAAACAGGTATGCACAAACACGAAACCAACGAAATTACCGAACTTTTTTATAACAAAACACCTATAATTTATGGTTGCGCTTTCTTTAAATACATCAAAGGCGGTTTGTTGCAACGCCTTATCCACGATCTAAAATACCGAGGACATCCCGAAATAGGAACTATTCTCGGCACTATTGCTGCCCAAGCCATCAAAAATAGCGAAACTTTCAAAAAAATCGACTACATAATCCCAGTGCCTCTACATCCGCGAAAACTAAAAAAACGTGGATACAACCAAAGCGAAAAAATTGCTGAAGGATTATCGCAAGTACTTAATATTCCAATTGATACCAATGTTTTAATTAAAACTACCTACAACGAAACTCAAACTAAAAAACATCGATACGAAAGATTTCTCAATTCGCAAAATCTATTTACAGCCAACCCTTCTCCCAAATACGAGGGGAAGCATTATCTAATTGTAGATGATGTACTTACTACTGGTTCTACGTTAGAATCTTGTATCAACGAATTGAAAACCATCCCAGGAATCAAAGTCAGCATATTTACCCTTGGCAGAGCTATTCAGTAGGTTCTGCAGTTTTTAATGGTCGCGAAGCCGGTCTTCCTTTAATCAAAAAACTTCCCTCGCTCATTTTGTAAGTCTTACCATCTGAAGCATTTTGCATTTTTGCTGCAAAATTGCCCGTAGCGTATTCGTTAAAGTAATTAATGTTAACATACCCTTCGGTAGCGTAATAGGTATCTCCGTTTTTATCGTAATAAAATATTAGAGTTTCTGTTTTTAAATTGTCAAACGAAACGCTATCTTGCTGTTTTGTATCGCCCATCATTAATTCACCAAAAACTTCCAGGGTCTTTTTGGCATTGCCAATCGAAAGCGAATATAATTTTGCCGTTGTATCCTTAACGCAAATTGCAATTCGTCCGCCCCCTGCTTTCCCTTCAATTGCAACCACATGTTTTGTATCACCCAAAAACCGCTTGGTAAGGGCAGTGTCAATAGGTTCACAAAAAGAGACATCGCCCATCATAGTTATTTTTTCACTTCGGAATAAAGCCTTCATATACGAAGAATACAATTCCCAATCCTCACCTTCGTCTTTGCTGCACGAAACCAAGGCAACAAACGAAATAAGTGTTAGATATAATGCAAGTTTTTTCATTTTTACGTACAAATTATGGTGCAAAGATATGCATTATTCAAACAATAAAAAAGGGGCGAAATTAATATTTCGTCCCTTATAAAAAACAAATGAAAAATTTCTTATTTTGCTGTAACAGGTTTACCAAATACTTTGAATGAACCATCAGAAATAGTAAAAGTATCACCTGCCTGATTTCTCATAGTGGCAGTAAATGTACCAGTAGCATATACAGCTAAAAGATTAAATGTTACAGAAGCTTCTGTTGAGAAATAGTAAGTAGCACCACCCTCTGATTCGCCACTTGCACGGTAAATAATCATAGCATCTGTTTCTACATCAACAGCATCAGCTATAATATCTTTATAATCCTTACCAGAAAGCAAATCAATAAGAGCTTGGTTTACGTTGGTATTTTTAGCAATCGACAAATCATAAGTACCACTTGTAGTACCTTTAATGTTAATTGCTAACTGTTTACCGTCTTTGGTACCCATAATTGTGGTAGTTCCGTTTTCCGATGAACCAAAAATGTTTGCTAATTTCGATGTGCCTGCATCGCTTGACGATTTTGACGAATAGAAACCTGCAGTAGAAGTGCTGAATTTTCCGTCTTTCACACTTGCACTTAATTCAGAAATTTTGCTATCTTCTTCATCATCATCGTCTTTACACGATGTTGAAAATAATGTGGCTGCTGCAAGAGCAAATGCCATAAATCCTAAAGTTAATTTTTTCATTTTTCGTTAAATTAATTGTTAGTGTTTAAATTATATTTATAAAAATTTGGTTTAACCAAACTTTATAACGGCAAAATTATAATAATGTTTTCGTTTTTACTATCTTTTTAATGTTTTTTTTCTTCCGCTCAATTAAATATTGAAGCAATCATTGTTTTAATAACACCTAATACACTGATTGTAAACAAACACATTACCGAAATTTTTACCCATACAAACCTCTTGTAATAGACAAACACAATAAAAGAGATTATGATTGCATATAGTAAAAACGCCGTACTGATGTCCATAGATATGTTTCTAATGCATGATCCTGGCAATGATTCAATCCATGTTACACTGCCCACCATAAAACTAAGTGTATGCTTCAACAGCCAAAATATTCCATACCCCAGCCAAGAAACCGAACTTGAAATCAACAACGCAATTGCCAACATCATAATAACATACGCCACAGGAATTACAATAATGTTGGTCAATAAAAAATACACCGGAAACTGCCCGAATGTACAGATACTCAGCACCGAAGTACCAATCTGTGCCGCTATCGACACTAAAACTATGCCCAAAAAGTATTTCAAAATAGGATTGTCTACCGAATATTCTATGCTCTGAAACAGTGGATTAAACGATACTATCGAAAGCACTGCTAAATACGACAACCCAAATCCAACATTGAATATCAAATAAGGATTGATAAATAGCAATATAAAGCATGATAGTGCAATTGAATTATAAGTGGTTGAATTTCTACCTGTTGCATTGCCTATTGACATTATTGAGAACATCAGTGCGGCTCGATTGACGCTTGAACTAAAACCTGTAACGGCGGCAAACATCCATATCACACTCAGTACAATAGCACATTTAATAATTTTTTGGCGACGGGTGCGGTTCAAAAACTTCAATAGCATATCGGTAATTAGCATAATTATACCCGTATGAAGTCCCGAAACTGCCAATACGTGCATTGCACCACTCGATTGGAATGCCGATTTGGTATCTTCGTCCAAATCACTTTTATACCCAAGCGTAAGAGCTTCTAATACAGCAAGTTGCTTATCATCAAAATCAAAACTTCGATATATATTTATAAGGTGTGAGCGTATCTTGCAGCCATAGAAGCGTATGCCCGTTTCAAAAGCGGAATCTAACACTACATAACTATCTGATTTTATGTAACTTTGATAATATACACCTTGTTTTTCCATATAACCAGCATAATCAAAAGCAGTAGGGGAGGAGGTGTTGTTCTTTATCCGTTGAATGCTGTTTTTCAACACTATAAGATCACCCATCTGTGGTGGTGGTTTAAGGCTGTCTTTTTGAAAATAAGCCAACATTTCAAATGCTTTGTTTCCTGTGCTGTCCAAAACTTGAAGTTGTGATTTCCACGATTTTGGCTTTTCCTCAGGCTGTTGAGCCACCACAGCGCAGAATATATCGCCAACCACTTTTTCTGAGTCAACTATCTTTGCATGACGCATATCTGCCGTTCCCGCTCCCAAAAACATAAAACACACAAACGTAGACACGCCAAACATCATTCTGTAATACGACATTCCTCGTATTTTGCGATTTGCCAAAAACATAAAACCTGCCGATAATACCACAACCGACCAAACAATTATTACATTAGGATTGCAAAAATATTGAAACAGAATACCTACGATAAACGGTATCAGCAGTTTGATAATCAGAAACTTGTTGATATCACCCAAGAATGTTCTCTTACCGTATATGTCGCTACGAGGTTTTATAGTTTTGTGTATTTAATATGTTTTTCACACGTTTAACAAAAACTATGCAAAAATAGATAAAATAAATAGGGAAGAGGTTCTATTTAACATAACATTAGATAAAACCTCATTTTTTATCGTTTTTACCAAATAGTACATCAGTTATAATTATAGGTCAAAATGTAGAAATAATGCTTTTTAACGTCTTTTTTCTAAAAATTTCAATTAAGCCTCACGGTATGTTTAAACTCATAATACGCTAACTTATAGTCATATAAACGATTCATCCGACACTTTATTTAACATAATATCAATTATCGGCATAATTATCTACTAAAAAAGCCGCAGTAAAATCTGCGGCTTTTTTTTATAGTGTATCCAAATCTGCTTAGTTGCTCAAAGCTTCGATTTTTTCTTTCAATTCTTTTGCTTTGTCGTATTCGCCCATCTGAATGTGGAGCATACGAAGATTCTGAAGCACGTCACGATTGTTAGGCTGAAGTTCAAGAGCTTTCTCAAAATATTGAATAGATTGTTTGCAAGCTGCTTTCTGTTCTGCCTGTTTTGCAGCGGCTTTTGAACCATCTTTATCTTCCGAAGGAGGAATAAGACTCATCTCTTGTTTTGCCATATCCGATTTGTCGTAAGATACGAGTCCGAGGTTAAAATAGGCGCCAAAATACTTTGAATCCTTTTTAAGAATATCATTGTAGGTAGTTTCGGCTTTTTTAATGTCTGTATCAAACTGATTTCTAATAGCAGCAGCTTCATCTAACTTAGCTTGAGAAGCAGCTGTAAGACGGTCATTCTCTTTTTGGTTAGTACGATTACGGAATGCAAGTTTCTTGAGAGAATCAGCTTCGTTACGAGTTTTCAAGTAACGTTCTTTGTCTTTGGTGTATTGATCTACATAGATACTTGCTTTTACTCCAAGAACGCTAAGGTTATCAGGATATTTCTCAATCGCTTTGTTCAAGTAGGTTTCAGCCTTATCAAACTCTTTTTCAGATGTATAGTAGTTGATTACATCGTAGAGAAGGCTTTCTTCTTGTGGATATTTGTTATAAGCGTCTTGAATGATTTTGAGAGCTTCGTCTTTCTTACCTTCGTCCATCTTAATCAGATAAAGATGATGATAACTACGTCCCACTTCGTATTTCTGTTCAATGCTTGAGTTGAAGAAATTACGTGCTTTGTTGTAGTTTTTTGCCTGATAAGCCGATAAACCACCGTAATATGCAATCATACCATCAATCGAAGATGTATCTTTCGGATCTTTGGGGAAATCTGAAAGGGCGAGGGCTTTCTCAAAGTCAGAAGCAGCAGCGTCGTATTTCTGCAACAAGTATTTGTTGATACCGTTGTTGGTATAGATCTGCTTGATGTTTTTAATTCCATCAATAGTTGACTTTTTAGACTTTACAGCACCTTTGGGGTCTAAGTCGCAAGCCTTGCGGTATGCTTCTACTGCCTTGTCGAGTGCTTTGTCGTCGGGAGTTACGGTCTCTTCCCAATACTGAACCTGATTGTCTTGTACATAGAATTTGATTGTAGGATATTCCCAAATTTCTATACCATCGGCAGCAGGTTTCTTGGATGTAGGTGTACCTACGAGTACTTCCAAGTTAGAGAACATGTTCTTCTGCGATTTGGCGGCTTCCATTCCAGCGTAAACGCCTTTGATGTTGACGCTTGCAGCATCGGTGAATACTTTTGCACGGTTTTCCCAAGTGGCTATTTTGGCTGCGTTTTTGGGATTCTGAATGTCGGCATCACTCTTCGCAATTTTTGCTTTTGCGTCGTTGATGTTTTTCTGCAAATCAGCAGCCGACGCTCCTGAGATGTTTTGCGCAAATGTTGTGCTTGCCGCCAATGCAAATGCGCTCAAAGTTAAAATTAGTCTTTTCATTTTTTGTAATTATT
>JAEEGL010878328.1_pt1 | contig 21463 bp, 17 predicted proteins | sample 9134231 | NCBI WGS metagenome assembly JAEEGL01 (sample SAMN16246548, study PRJNA631951) | gut metagenome | biome: gut microbiome; feature: rumen; material: fiber-attached | host: Bos | place: Iran: Karaj | collected 2018-10
TATTAGTTTATTTTTCCGATAAAATCAAGTATTTTTTATTTTGAAGCGGGCTTCACAGGTGGTTTTCCCGTTTATCACACAAAAAAAGAGCCTGCCGTAATGACAGACTCATGGGGGGATTTTCAAAATACTGTTACATCGTACTTCTTTATTCTTCTCATGTTTGCAAGAACTACAGGTATTATGATAGCTATATTGCAGAATACCGTGCCCAGGATTCCCATCACTGACGGACGGATAAAGTAAAGTCCCTGCTCCCAGAGGATTTCGTTCAGTACCTTTATAGTGACGAAACACAGGATTGCGCCGAATACCAGCGCTATACCATCCATGGTGACAAGTTCGCCCAGGACTTTACCGAACATTTTGCCTTTTGAGATTCCCAGTGCTTTATAAACGGAGAATTCATATTTTCTCTTGTCATACATGGCTGCAAATGTGGCATTTACCGTTACAGCAAATACGACTGCCACTATCACTATAAGTATCATGAACAGATATGTGAGAATACTCATTTCTTCCTTTGTATCATGTATCTCCGATTCGTTTGTTACCACCAGGATATGAGGATAATCCGCCTCGACCTTTTCTTTGAAGAGGTTCAGTTCATCGCTGAATCCGGGATTTGTGGAGGTATTTTCTTCTGTGGCAAGTATGACGCCTCCGTATGTGATCATATCCGATGACCACCCGTATATCTGCATGCCTTTAAGGGGAAGTATCTTTTTTACAGTCATGGGTGAGGGGAAACCGATCTCAGCATCATCCCCTGTTCCCGATATTACATCTCCTTCTTTTAAGCCCCAGTTATTTGCCAGCTGCTCCGACAGTACTACCTCCCCGTCTTCTATATCTATATCTTTGGGAAGGATATCGGTGAGCCTTACAAAAGTATCAAAATCTTCCCTGCTCTTTAAGAATACCCAGGTGTTTCCGTTGCTGAAGCCCATGATGCTCTCTGTGCTTCCATAGAGGATATCGGCATCCAGATATGTCTTTGCGCTTTCGGGAAGGTATTTATCTTTGTTTAATTTAAAATCTTCGGCTTCATACTGTACATCGTTGTTGTTTCCGGATCTGACCCAGAAAGCATACTGTGAAGGATCCTCATATGCATAGGTAAACTGGTCGTATACGTTGTCGATATACATGCCGCCCATAAATATGATGGAGGTACACATGAGCATGAGTATGATGCTTATGGCTCTTCCCCAGTTTCTTCTTATATACATTAACGGTGAAAACGGATTCATGATTGCTCCTTTCCGGGCGGGGTGATTTAAGCGCTCGCCAACAGTTCGGGATTCTTTACTCCCGATATGCTTCCGTCCCATACTTCTACAGTCATGTCGGTATCTCTCAGAATACTGTGATCATGGGTGATGACTATTACGAGTCTTTCTTTTGCATATTCACGAAGCCTGTCCATTACGAGATATGCGTTTTCATGGTCGAGCGAAGCAGTGGGTTCGTCGGCAAAGAGTACTTTGGGATCGTTCATCATGGCTCTCGCTATGGCTACACGCTGACGCTGGCCGCCCGAAAGTTTGGCGGGGATTTTATCCAGTTCCTTTGCTTTTAATCCTATATCGAGCAGGATTTTCTTTGCTTTTTCCACTGCTTCCTTCTTGGGACATGTGGCTGCGAGCACAGCGTTTTCTACAGCTGTAAGATAAGGTACCAGATAGTGTCTCTGGAAGATGAATCCGAATTCGTCGCGTCTTAAGTCCTGTCTCTCAGAATCTTTTATATCGGTGATGGATCTTCCGTTATAGAGGATCTCCCCGTCGGTCAGATTCTTAAGTGTGGACATGGTGTACATCATGGTGGATTTTCCGCTTCCCGAAGGTCCGATGATCCCGACCATGCCGGTGTCGGGGAATGTCAGGTTGATGTTTCTCATAGCGTAAACTTTTTCTTCTTTATCCATATCATAGATCATGGTAGCATTTTTTAATTCAAACATTTCGATTTCTCCTTTTATCACTCTATCATATCCACTGTGCATACTCTGCGGATGTTTACAAACAACGGTATCTGGCAACAGCCGTAGATGGCAACAAATACCCCGGCTACTATGGTTATGGCGCTGCTTCTCATAAGGCCTACGGATATGCCCATGGGTGAACATATCAGATTTTCGAAGAGGAATCCTCCCAAAACGGAAAGTCCGGCTCCAAGCACTAGTGCTGTGAGGAAGCAGAACAGAAGCTCACGGAGGGCCATTCCGTATATCTCCATCTGGGTAAATCCTATGGAGTTCATCAGGCACCACTCTTCATGTCTGTCCATGATGTGGAGTGACAGTACGACCAGAAGGCATACCGCCAGAAGCACTCCCGTACATATCTGTATCAGTTTTTCCACATCTTCCAGGGATCCGACATCCTCATATATTCCTTTATACGCGGATTCATAATTATTCGAATAAAACAGGTCTATTCCTGCGTCCCGTATCTTCTGTGCGTAATCCGTGCCGTCGTCCGGATGGAATACCAGTACATTTATGTCGTTTTCGTTGGGCAATGCAAGTCCCGTTGCGATATATATGTCACTCTCAACCCGACCTACTATTTTATAGTTATCGGACATTCCGCGAAGAACTTCCTCTCCCTGATTGTTCCAGAGCTTTTCATCGATCAGGATTTCTCCGGGTTCTTTGGGCATCCTTCCTTCTACGAGTTTAGCCTGTTTATAATTTAAGAGTTTATTTATCTCACTTATATCGTCCACCAGATAGCACGGGATAGTTGTCTGCCCTATTATGCTTTTCATGTGTACCCATCCGTTACGATATATGATGGTTCCGGTCACGCCTTCGACTTTTTCAATTTTTGCGGTCTGTTCTTTCATCGCAGGGATAACAATATTGTTCCATTCCTCTATGGTCTCATATTCTCCGACTTCTATAACCGGACATACCATGCTCATATCATGGAGCGGATCGGCTATGGCCTGATAAAACGGCTCCTGTGTGGATCCGATGACGATGCTGACAAAATAGCTTAGGATCACAAACATTGAAAGTGATACTATAAGCGCTATGACACGTTTTTTGTTCCCTTTGATGTACGGCATGGCTCTGAGCCGTGCCCTTCCCTTTTCGTTCATTTTGGGATTCCTTCCTTTCATATAATAATGTGGATGCCACATCCCCGTATATTATTTTATTTCGAACTCAAATTTTCCCTCTTCACATTTTTCGGAAGTCTCTAGTATAACATATATCTCTCCCTCTTTGAGGTTCTCGAGTTTGGAATTTACCTCTTCGCCTCCCTTGATGGAGAAGAGTTCTTTTTTGGTTCCGTCATAGTCCACATATACGGTCGCGGATCCTTTTTCTATTTTTGCAGAGTAACAGAGAGTTCCCGGTTCTTCCTTAACTTTCAGCTTATCCGCTTCGGTTCCGCTGAATGTGGAAAAGCTTAAATAATTGGATGAGGAAGTACTTGAATGTACACACATCGTCGCACTCCAGCTGGAGGGGTATTTTCCGCAGCCTGTAAATGCCAGGACTGATATAACCAAAATCAAAAATAGCGTGATCGTTCTAGTCTTTTTCATGGTATTCTGCTCCTCTTTGTATTCAATAAAGATCCCTCGCATCCGCTCGGGATGACAACGGGGACGGTTCTTCCTGTCACACATGCCCTGTTGATCTCTGTGACACGTTCATAATACAACGGTTCCGAATAAAAAAACAGTGACCCCGGTCACATATTACTATGACCGCGGTCACATGTTATGTAGATTAATGGGAAGTTTTTCAGAAGCGACAGTGTGGAACATGATTACCTCGGAAGATTTATCTTTACCGAGAAGCCGTCCGTACCGTCGACCTCGAAGCTTCCTCCGTTTGCTTTTACATAGTCGTTCATTTTCCTGAGCCCGAATCCGTTCCTGAGTTTTCCCTGTTTTTGTTCGTAGGTGATGTCTCCCCAGCCTGTTCCGTTGTCCGATACCTGGATATTTACGTGTGTGCTGTCGAGAATCATAAGTATGACAAATACCGTGGCTCCTCCGTGTTTCACTCCGTTTGTGAGGATCTCAGAGAGCGAACTGCTGATGAATGCGGCCCTCGTGATGTGGATTTTTCTTATTTCATCCTGTTTTATGAGATCCAGGTTATGATGAACTTTTATCTCTGTGTCCAGAGTAAAGTTGTGTATCAGCTCTTTCAGGGAATCTATATAGTCCGATACCAGTACACAGTCATCTTCCGCATCCAGGGTTCTGACCACGCTTCTGACCGAGCCGATGGCTTCGTGTATACGCTCGTTTGCCTGGTCGATTTTCAGGTTCGCTTTTTCGGTATCCGTATCCATGAGCATCTGTGCGGCATCCAGTGTTACAGTCGCGGCTGACAGGGTATGTCCCACCGCATTGTGTATGTCACGGCTGATCCTCTCCCTCTCTTCCAGCCTCGCGTTTTCTTCCGCAAAGTTTTTGCTCTCGGCTATCTCCATTCGCAGCTGTCTCTCGTTCATCGCATCCAGAGCCGAAGACCTGAGAGCTCTCTCGAGGTTTGAATTCATATCAAAATACCGGAACAACCAGTATATGAGAAGACTCCATATTACCGCAAAAACGAGCATACCGGCTACGGCTACGTATACGCCTATTCCGGCTTTTTCCGGTACCAGCCTTCTCGACCAGAACGCAAAGCCTCCCACGAGGAACATATTTATAAGAATATTTTTTTTCTCATATGACAAGAGGTAATTATAACAGGAAAAAAGAGCTGTAACCGTAAGCGCCGGGAGTCCGCACCAGAGCTCGTGGCAGATAAAACATATGCCCGCTACCAGAAGCGCGTATGCCACCAGACATCCCTTCCGGGTTTTCCCGTCGGTAAATATGGATGCACACAATGATATCAGTATCAGAGTACCGAAAACAATACCCGGCAGGACAAAGACGGAGTCTGCCATCACAACAAATACTATCATATATATCACTATCATGATAGTATTCGCTGCCCATATGATGTTTTCGGCATTTCTGTGATTCATGAGTCTCCTTTCCGTTAAGAGCAGGTGTTACAGTCATATTAACATTTACACCTCATCAGTCAGCTTCCCCTCAATGGGAAGCTAAACTAGCGGGATATTACGCATTTCCGGTACCAGGTGATATCGGTCCCGTATCTGAAGTTCGAATAAGTTCTGGACTCTGTAGGGGCTGACATGACGTTCCTATAATTTTCTTCCGTATCGTTTTCTTCCGTATCTGGCATGTTTTCGGGATAGTCCGGCCTCGAATCTTCCATACCTGTCTCTTTTTCGAGATAATCCAGCCTCTCGTCTTCTGCATAAATAAACGTGGGAAGACTATAGTCAATTTCAGGGCTTAGGACCGCGCCTACATCCGACCGGGTCACTGCATTCGGGAAAAAGTATAATGCATAGTCCCGGATATTGCTTTCCAGAATATTGTCGGTGTATATCACAAGATTGAATTCATCGGTAGGCTTCATCCCGTTCTCATCCAGAGTCTCTTCTATATATTGTATCACATATTTCATGGGCTGAATATAGGAAAAATACTTAAACGAGTTGTGGGGACGGGTGAAGTTGTACAGGCCTCCTGCCAAAAAGCCCAGAAGCAAAAGGACAAGCACAGGTATTCGAACAGATTTTTTTATTACAAACTTCTTTTTTCCCAAAAATTCCATCACTGCAAAAAATATGCAGACCGCAAGCACGGGAATAACTATCATGTTCCTCTGCATTACCCATGCCTTATCATATGTGGTGTATCCCGTCATGTAGTCCGAGAAAAATACTACTCCAAGTACCCAGAGTGATACCAGAAAGTCATGGAGCTTCAGTCTGAAGGTGAACGAGAGCAGCATATACAGCACTACCACGATAATAAACACTCCGAGGAATGTGACGTTCGCATCGGTAAAGAAGTCCTTCCATGCTTCTAAAGCGGTCTTTACGACAGATGTACTCTCCCTGAATTCAGTGAGCCTGTCGGAACGTCCGGATATATATGAAGCCAGGAAGAACGAGATAATGGTCCCGATGCATCCCGCACACGCGATTTTTAGCTCTGTATTCCCGTTTGTGTGCACGGTTTCGGATGGCTGATCATTCTGATCCTGCAGTTTTTTGGGATTCCGTATGATATATACTCCGATAAACACTATCAAGAGGCCCAGTGATGCCAGCACCGGGGTATAGGAATCCGCCATCAGTCCGCCCAAATATGATAAAGAAAGAACCGCTATGATATCCGCATCGTTCACGAGCCGGATCATAAGCCCGAGGCCCAGCATGGTGAGTGCCACAGGGGTTATGGCCTGTTCGAAATTCATGTAATACTCGGTGATGAAGGGAAAGGCAAGCAGTGCATAACACGGAAACAGCGCATACTCTTCCTTCATTCCTCTTTTTGCGAGCCAGTCCCTGATATTGAGGTATAAAACCGACAGGCCCAAAATGAACATAAGCCCGAAGCCCGCCTGAAAGGTCCACAGGTTTCTGCCAAAAATATATGATGGAACGGCAGCTATGATGTACTGGCGGTTCGGATATCCCAGAAATGCTTTTCCGGTATAGTTTAAAGCCTCATTTTCGAAGGATTCCAGCCCTGCAGCCACCTGTTGAGTCGCATCCGGATTAATATCCGAGAACGAAACGTTTCCTATAAATAATATAAGAAGGATTACTTCAAACAGAAAACCAAACAGGCACAGGAATTTTTTCTCCCTGATATCCGTCATCACCCGGCTCCCTGCACGGAAAAGGAAGTATCCGAGCCAGAAAAATCCGGTAAACAGCCATATGTACGCCGCGGCAATCTCAAAAAAGCCCCCGATACCGTATGCCAGCAGTTCCAATGCCGATACGACGGAGAAATACGCAGTCAGATATTTAATTGTGTGGTTGTTTATCTTAAATTTCATTTCCACTCCTTACATACCACCATTATAGACAATTGTTTATTCAAAGACAAGGTTAAATTAACTAACTTGACAAAAAACGTTTTATGACGTATATTACAATAAGTAATTATGTGCTTTTAGGTAAAGAAATCATAAACAAACAGGATCTGAGAATCCGGAAATCAGGGAAACAAAATGGCGTTCTATAAGAAAAAAAATTTACATATATTCCCCTGGCTGTACGGTGCCATTATTTTGGCTCTGTTTGTTTATATTGCCGTTTTTACCGATTTCGCAAACATTTTTAAGGGTTATCCGGACAAGCATTATCAAAAGTTTTACGAAGGATGGCTGGATGAAGACGATAACCCGGTCAATCTGTATAAGATTTCAAAGAATCCCGGGGACAGCATGGTCATACACCAAAATCTCCCGTCCGATATACAGCCGGGTGAAGCCCTGAATATCTGCAGTCACAATCTATTTTTCGATGTATACATAGACGGCGAAGAATACTACAGCAATTCCCCGAAAGAAAACCTCACCGGATACGGTACCGGCGATGTGTACCATTCCATATCCCTAACTGCTGCGGATACGGGTAAAAAAGTCGAATTCTATATTTATCTGGAATATGCCAAGGCAAACAGCGGCAGAATCCTGGACATAGTCATTAGCAGCAACAGTACTTTCAATTATCTGACTTTTAGAGAAAAAGGACTGGGATTCACACTTTCCTGGCTGATCATCTTCCTGGGATTCGTAATCCTCATCTTCAATTTTGCGCTTCAGAAGGAGAACACTTACGGATATGACCTGTTCTCTCTCGGTGTCAGCGTAATACTCATCGGTGCCTGGACCCTCATCGAATCCAATATCCTTCAGATGATAATAGGCATGACGGATGCTCTGAGAGTTCTGGATTATTCATTGCTTCTGCTCATGATATATCCTTTTGTGCGGTTTATCAATTCTATCGCAAAAAAGAAGAATCATCTGTACCCGGAACTCGCCTTTTATATGATGACGGTAGCCATCTCAGTGATACTGTTCTGCAGAATTGTATTCCATGTCGACCTGCACAGCATAATGACTATTTATATGATAGCCTACGCTTTCACCATCGGCATGGTCGGATTTATCCTGATACAAAACCATATATACTGCAGAAAGAGAAAAATTGAAGCAGGTCTCAAATATTTTTATATCGGTGCCGCTTTTCTTCTGATAGGCAGTATGACAGATCTCTTAAGTTACAGCATTCTCGGAAAAGAAACCAGCAACAACGGTGATTTCCTGCGTCTGGGACTTTTGATATTTATCTTTGCCATGTTTATCCAGATTATCATCTGGCTGATAAAGGAGAGAGCGACCACCAGGCGTGAAAGTTTTGTAAATTCGATGATGCAGTACGCTATATCCGGTGAGTCCGCAGAGACCACCCTGTCTCAGCTGATAGAGTACATGGGCAGGGAGCTCAAGCCCGAACACGTATATATCTACGAGCGATGGGATGACGGATGCTACCATAATACTTTTTACTGGAGATATGATACCGGTATCCAGCCGGAGGATTCACTGACTCCCATCTCGGATCTGGATGCTGTCGAAGGATATATTTTTGAACAGTTTAAAAAATCCGGAAGCGTGATAATCCCGGACAAGGAACAGATAAAAAACGAAGCGCCCAAGCTCTACGAGATGCTGGGTATGCTCAATGTAAGCAGGATGATATTAGCCCCCATCCGTATAGGTGATAATTACATCGGTTTCCTCGGCATGATGGAACCTCCTGCCGACAATATGCAGGATGTCGCCAGCATCATGCAGATCGTAGAGTTCTTCATCTCTGAAATGATACGACGCCGGAGAAATGAGAAGAAGCTGATCAACTACAGTTACTACGACCAAATGACAGGAGTAAAAAACAGGCGTGCCCAGGAAGAGTTCGAAAACACAGATTTCGACCCTTCAAAACCCTACGGGTATATCATGTGTGATATAAACGGACTAAAGACGGTAAATGACAATGAAGGACATGAAGAGGGCGACCGGCTGATAAAGGATGTGGCAGATTCTCTGGCTGCAGTCTACGGTAATAGCAATGTCTACCGTATGGGCGGCGACGAGTTCTCAGCATATGCCGTAATGGACAGTGAAGAAGAGTTCAATAAGTCCATCGAAAGTGTAAAGGAAGAGATACAAAATAGAGGACGGAGTTCTTCTCTAGGATATGTTTTCAGACCCAACGGCGATATGGATTATGATTCAGTGAAAAAACAAGCCGACAGAATGATGTACGAGGATAAACGCAGGTACTATTCCGCCGGCAGGCATGACAGAAGAGACAGAAGTGATTAATTTACAAAGGAATGTTCCACCGTTATGACGCAGTTGTAACGGTGGTCTTCTTTTTTTAGTTCGGATTCGAGGTCATCCGTAAAGTTCCTGATACCTTCTTTCTTATATGAATAGGGAAGCACCAGATCGAATATGAGGTTTATCTGGTCCTGACCGCTCACCATGCGGAAGTCATGGATGGTGGCGGTCATGTCTTTTTCCCTCACCTTTTGTGCTACGAGAGCTCTGCATCTGTTTACGGTCTCGTTGTCGGTATCTATCGGATCCATGTGGATGACGAGGAAGATATTCATCTCTTTTAGGATATCCTGCTCTATTTTGTCCACTATCTCATGTGCGGCTTCCATGGAGAGGGTATTTTTTATCTCGGCATGAACGGATGCCATGCGGCGTGCCGGGCCGTAACTGTGTACTATGAGGTCATGGGTTCCTTCTATTCCTTCATAGGATGATACTTTTTCACAGATTTCTTTGTAAAGTTCTTCAGGAACAGCTTCTCCGAGCAGTGGCTCGATGGTGTCTTTCGCTACACTGATACCTGCCCAGAATACCAGAAGCGCCACTATACAGCCGACATATCCGTCAACGTTCCATCCCAGGAACCTGTATATGAGCAGGGAAACGATAGTGGCCGAGGTGACAAATACATCGCCCATGGCGTCTTTGGCTGTGGCGAGCAGTACTTTGGAGTCTATCTTTTTCCCGAGTTTACGGTTAAACAGTGACAGCCATATTTTTACAAGCACCGATACCACGAGGATCACTATCGCTATGGTACTGATATTCAGTTCCTCGGGGTGGAATATTTTTTCTATAGAAGTTTTAAAACAGGAGAATCCCACTTCCAATATAAGGAAGGATACGATGAGTGCCACTATGTACTCGTACCTGCCGTGTCCGAAGGGATGCTCCTTGTCTGCGGGCTTTGCTGCCAGCTTCGCGCCTACCAGACTGATAACGGAGGATGCCGCATCGGAGAGGTTGTTAAAACTGTCCGTCATAACAGCCGATGAATTTATGATGAGTCCTATGGTGAGCTTCCCCGCAAATAGAAGCACGTTACAGAATATCCCCACTATCCCCGCCAGGACCCCATATGCGGTACGATTGCTTTTATCTTTTATAAAGTGTTTTACCAGGAAGCCCGTCATGTCGCTACCTCTTGTGTATTATTAGAAAATTTAGTTCTGATGTTTTTGCCGTTATACCGTTAAACGAAATAATTTCTTAACATCATCAAATGCTTATTATACCACATTTCTTAAAAAAAATCACTATTCATTTTTTTGTCAATCATGGGTGTCAATCATGGGGACGGTTCTCTGATTGATTCTAAAGCCTGATTTTTCGGGCATTCAAAATCAATCAGAGAACCGTCCTTGTGATCGATTTTAAAAATTTTCAAAAAAAGTTTAAAATAGTGCTTGACAAACAATATTATATGTCGTATAGTATTATACGTCGACAGGATATTGTATGAGATACATATATTATACAGACTAAAAAGAAAGGGATGATCAAATGACTTATCAGTTAACAGCACCACTGCTTGATGCCTGTGTTCTCGGAGTAGTCGAGAAAGAGGATGTATACGGTTACACACTGACCCAAAGGGTTATGGATGTTGTGGACATCTCGGAATCGACGCTCTACCCGGTACTCAGGCGTCTGCAAAAGTCAGGGCTTCTCGAAACCTATGATGAACCTTATCAGGGCAGGAACCGGCGATATTACAGGATCACACCGCCGGGAAGAGAACAGCTTTACTTCTTCAGGGAAGAATGGAAACTTTACAAAGAAAAAATAGACTCATTATTAGGAGGATGGATTAATGAACAAACAGGCTTTTATGCAGGAACTTGAGTATCGGCTCCGTCATCTTACGGATGAAGACAAATTCGATGCTCTGGAATATTACAGCGAATATATCGACGAGATGAATCTTCCGCCCGACAGCGATGTGGTCATTCATCTGGGTACCCCGAAGGAAGTAGCCCGTCAGATCATCGCTCAGACAACGGAAAGAAAAATCGAGGAACAGCAGGAAAAGAAAACCACGAAGGGCTTCGGATCGGTCATCTGGCTGGCCATTCTGGGAATATTTGCTTCCCCTATCGCTCTTCCGATAGCTATAGTAGCTGTTGTTTTATTCTTCTCACTTATCGTTACATTAGGTTCTATAGTATTTGCATTCGGTGCATCCGGTGTGGCTTGTATAGGAAGCGGATTGTTAATGACTATAGCAGCCGTTTTTACCGGTGCATGGGCACAGAAGATGGTCATGATCGGCGGCGGTCTGTTCGTTATCGGCCTCGGAATCATGTTCATCCTCTTAACTATCGCACTTGCAAAGCTCGTAGTTAAGATAGTATCAGGCATCATCAAGAAGATAGCTTCAAAGCACAGTCAGAGAAAAATGAGAAAGATGGAGGAACAATACAATGAAGGGTATTAAATTATGGTTAATCATAGCAGGCGTACTGATGGGCACAGGTCTTACTCTCGGTGCTGTAGGAACAGCCAGAGGCGGCACATGGAAGTTCCGCTTAAATGTTAAAAATATGAGCGTTTCCACTTCGGATAGTTTTGTAACCGAAACTATCAAAGTTGATGAATTTGAAACCTTAAAAATACTTTCACACGTAACAGATATCAACATCAAACCCGGTGACGGCTATTCCATCACCTACCATGTACCTGAGGACAGACTTCCGAAGATTGACCAGAACGGCAAGACTCTCACCATAGATGCAGATGAGGAAGAAGGATTTTATATCTTTGACTTTACATTTGCAAGCGATGAGAATCCTTACATCGATATCACCGTTCCCGAAAAGGATTTCTACGGATATTTCAATCTTGAAGGTTCAACATCTGATATAACCATTAAAAACGTTAACTTTGAAGGTGATATGCAGAGCAGCACCGGCGATATCCATATATCGGATGCAGAACTTGGCAAACTCAATTTACAGACTTCAACAGGCGACATCTTCTTAAACAACCTGACTGTAAACTCACTTAAAACCAAGTGCTCCACCGGCGAAGTAACCATGAAAAATATTACCATAAACGGCGACTACACTTCTGAAACTTCTACAGGTGATGTTACAATAAGTAGTTCTTCTATGGATACCTTCAGCCTCAACGGTTCTACTTCGGATGTAAAGGTTACTTCTTCGGAAATCAGAAAAGTAAACGTTAAAACCTCAACAGGTGATGTTGAATTATCCCTTAAGGGCGAAGAGTCGGATTACAGCCTTGAACTCAAATCAAGCACCGGCGATATCGAGCTCGGAAGCAGCGAATTTGAGAAAAACTATACAAAGACAACGGATGGAAATAAATCCATCGCTATCCATACCTCCACAGGAGATATTGATATAGATTTTGTAAAGTGATCCTAGTAACAGGAAAAAACCTGCAGATTGACCGGTCTGCAGGTTTTTTCTTATTTATGTTATCGATTTTCTATAACACTGTCATCAGCTATGGTGTAGGAAGGTGAAAATGCTCCGCTTCCGTTCATCTTGTAGTAACCGCTGAATATTCTGCCTATAGCGGATTTTACTCCGTCGGCTTCGGTTCCGAGCAGGAGAAGCAGGAACTGCTGCCTGCTATATCTGGTGATGATATCTACATTTCTCATGCACTGCCTGATGGACTGCTCCATATAGAACATCGCTTTTTCAAGCTCTTCCTCGGTAGGTGCAGTTCCGTTCTCATTTTCCAGAGTGATAAGAACCATCCTGAACGGCTGCGAGAAACGTTTCTCCATATTTGACAGATATTCATACAGCTTTACGAACAGTCTGTACTCTACATCCATGGCTCCCTTGTAGCTTCCGCTGACCCTGATGCCTTTTATCAGCTTGTCGAGATCCACCTGATTGTCCTTCATGGCTTCTGAATCACTGTTGTAAAAGCTGTATCCCTTTTTACCGTTCTGCTTTACGTGATACAGAGCCTTGTCGGCTTCGTTATATGCCTTTGTATAGGTGTCCTCGGTAGCGGTCATGGTCATTCCGGCCGATATCGAAGCTACGGTTATATCGGGATCCACGATCTTTCTATCATCGAAGGTCTTTATGATATTCTTCATCTTGGTCTCTGCCACTTCTCTGGAGGTATTCTTCATATAGAAGAGGAATTCGTCTCCGCCGAGTCTGCAGCAGATACTGTCATTACTGTTTTCTTTGAGGATCTCTCCCATCAGCTTCAGAACCCTGTCACCCGCTTCATGCCCGTGGATATCGTTTATCTTCTTCAGGTTATCCACATCCAGGAACGCGAAGCATCCGCTCTCTTCCTTCATGGCGTTAGCTATGGTAGCTTCTCCGGCGGTCCTGTTCATGATACCGGTAGTAATATCGATGTTGTCTGCGGTATTAAGGGATGTAAAAGCTTCCATGACTTCCTGAAGAAGTACCGATGATGCTTCTACCTCGCCCCTGTCATCACTTTCCTTCGGGTCGTGCTTTGTAATTTCATCAAGAGCTCCACTGTCCCAGAGTTTCATGAATATCTCGGTATATTTGGGATCAAACTGTTTGCCGCTGCCTTTTATGAGTTCCTCTCTTATATAGCCGTTGTCACAGGCTCTTCTGTATACACGGTTCGACCTCATGGCATCAAAAGCGTCCGATATGGCAACGATCCTTGCTTCTTCCGAGATCTCCTCTCCCTTTTTCCCGTCCGGATATCCTCTGCCGTCGTATCTTTCGTGATGGCTTCTGGCCACATCCTCAGCCGTTTTTATGAGGATTTTATTCTTCAGTATATCCGCGCCCATCGTGGTATGGGATTTTATGATGTTGTACTCCACATCAGTCAGTTTCTTCGGATTGTTAAGTATGGAATCCGGAACTCCTATTTTTCCTATGTCATGAAGAAGCGCCGCGTATCTCAGTTCATATATCCTGTCAGCATCCCAGCCCAAAGCTTCCGCTATCTTTACCGAATACATGCTGACTCGCGAAGAATGTCCCTTTGTATAGGAATCCTTTGCATCTATGGCATTTGCCAGGGTCTGGATGGTCTGATAGGACATCTGCTCTATCCTGTGGTTCCTTTCCTCGGCCACAGCGGTCTGACGGGCTACTTCGTTTTTGAGGCTTTCGTTATAATCGATCTCTAAGAGTGCGGTCCTGTGATACTGGATCATGGCCATGCCGGTAAATATCGACAGGAATGCGTACAATATCGGGAACCTGTCCATAAACGGCTCGTTATAGTACATCCTTAGTTTTTCTTTAAAAGGTGAATGGAATACCACTCCAAACAGCAGCGAATAATATGTTGAAAGAAGTATTCCGTTTTTTACGCTTACAAAATAGCAGAGTCCTATAGGAAGGAGCAGGGACCAGAGGATTGCCGATCCTTCTCCGGCACCGGAGACCGCATAACTGGTAAATACGATTCCGCAGAACAATGTCGGGATCATGATAGCGAGCCTGCGGTTTTTCAGTATTCCCGCACATATCGCGCAAAAAACTCCCGAAATGAATGTGATAATTGCGGGAAACAACATATTTGACTGATCGCTGGTCAGATTGATAATAATCCTTATCAGTCCCAGTATCGCAGTAGCTATACTGACCAGGGTAAGCGCCAGCATGTTTTGCTTCAGCCTTCTTCCGACATATATCGGCTTACCCAGAGTAATCCACATTTCTTTTATTTTCTGAAATATGCTTTTTTTATTGGTTTTTTCTTCGTTCACAACTGTTACCTTCTATATTACTTTATTACCGTTATCTTATAATCGCCTTTTTCATAGCCGTATCCGTCTCCGGCATCTTCATAGAATTCATAGCCCTTCGTGATTTTGCCGAAACGTTTGTATGTTATCTTATCATTCTGCTCCTCTGTGGAAAGAGCTGCCTTCCTCATAGGGATAATGCTTCCGTCTTTTACAAACAGAGGGATTTTTTCGAGAGGCGCGTGAACGCGTGCCGTGGTTCCGCCACTGTATTTTTCACCTGTATAAAAATCAAACCAGTCACATCCTGCAGGGAAATATACGTTTCTGGATCCTCTGGCAGAGTTTTTGGTCAGCTCCCTACCTGCCTCATCATAGTACATGGCTTCCAATACGGGGCAGACCATGAGGGACTCGCCGAACATATACTGGTCGGTGATATTCCAGGTCTTTTTATCCGATGTAAAGTCAAACGCGAGCCATCTGATGAGCGACCTGTCCTTTAACCATACTTTTCCGGCTTCGGAATATATGTAAGGCATAAGTTCGTATCTGAGGCGGTTTACTTTTACCATCGCATCATAGAATTCACCCTTGAAATTCCAGGGTTCTCTTCTGCAGTCCGTTCCGTGGGCCCTGAACACAGGCAGGAATGCGGAATACTGATACCAGCGTGTGTACAGTTCACTGTATCCTTTGTTGTCCACGGTATCATCGTACTTCCCGTTCCAATACCAGAATGCACCTTTCTTTACAAAGAAGGCTCCGATATCATTCGTCCAGTAGGGAAGTCCTGATGCTGAAAAATGAAGTCCTATCGCTACCTGATCCTTCAATGTTTCCCAGCTCGCATCGATATCGCCGGACCACATGATTGTTCCGTATCTCTGCTGCCCGGTGTATGCGCTTCGGGTCAGGTTGCAGACTCTTTTTTCCCTGTATCCCGGATCCTTCTTTCCGTTCTCATCCATGGCCTTGCGCTGGTTCTCGTAAATACCCATGGCATGGTACAGAGGGAAACTGTTACACCTTTCATAACCCATACGGAGTCCGGCTTCATCGAGGTACTCCTTATATATCACACTCTCTTCCGGACGTACCGGATGATTCCACTCGGGAGTAAACGGTTCGCTGGAGTCACACCACCATGCATCGGTTCCGTATCCGAAATGTGTACGTTTCAACTGATCAAAATATAACTCTCTCGCTTCTTTTTTAAATGCGTCATAGCATGTATTGGCAGGAAGCAGAAGGTTCTCTTTTGCAAATTCCTTATGATTCTCTGTATTTTCCGCCATCGTGGGCCAGATGGATATCATGAAATGAACGTGGTCGCTGTGAAGACGGTCTATCATCCCTTTGGGATCCGGAAAACGTCTCTCATCATACGACTTCTGTCCCCACTGATTGTCCCCCCAGCTGAGCCAGTCCAGAACTATGCAGTCCATACCGATGCCCTGTTTCCTGAACTTTGCTGCAGTAGCCAGGATCTCCTCCTGTGTCTCATATCTTTCCTGGGACTGAACATATCCGAACGACCATCGAGGAAGAAGTGATGCTTTTCCTGTGAGGAACCTGTAGCCTGCCACTGCCTCGTTCATTCCGCCAGCCATAAAATAATAGTCCTGTTCACTGTCGGCTTCAGTGTAAATATATGTTCCGTTTCCGTTATCGTTAAAGATCAGAGGGCTGTAAGTATCTATAAGTATCCCGTACCCGGCGGTAGATACGAATACCGGTACGGCTATTTTCCTGTTGCCCTGATGTACGTACAAAGTCCTGCCACGAAGAGAGGCGAAGCGCTTCTCCTGCTGCCCGAGTCCGTACAGTGCTTCGTTTTTAAGTTCAAAATTCCATCTGATATGAAAGCATTTCCCTGTCGAAACCTTTAACGGGTCTTCGAGAACTTCCTTTTTCCCGTCGGCAGTCTCTATGATCCTGGTCTTCTGAGGTACCCCCGCTATACGGAAGGTCTCAAACTCCTCAAAGTCCGCCGGTTCTACGTCCTTTTCCTTAAACAGCAGTATGGATTTCCCGGGATTCTTCGGATCCTCACCGTAAAATCTCACTGACCCCGAATCTTTTCTGATACGGACTGTCAGTTTTTCAAGAACCAGAATGACTTCCTTCGAATTTTCCACATAATCCCAGTCGTCATATGCCTCTTTTGCCACAACTCCGGGCTTTTCCTCATCGGAAAAAAAGTCTCTAACCGTACGTACGACCCGTACTATGCTGCCGTTTTTCGGCTCTATCTTTAATACCCCGTACTCCGAATATAGAAACAGGGCATCATTTTTTCTCTCCGTTTTAGTAACCTCTCTGCTCTTCGGCTTAAAAGCTGTAAGCATAAATACCTCCAAAATAAAAATGTATAATGGCAACCAAGTCACCATTATACATTATAAGTAGAAATATTTTATTTTTCAATAGATTATTCTGTATTTTTTGTGTCCCGCAAAAGATTATTTCATGCTGAGAACTATAACGGGACGTACACAACAATCGTTGTCATACTCGTACTTGCATACATGTACACCGTTCATTCCCACGAATCCGTGATCGCTGACATATGTAGCATCCTTGTTGGTGAATCCGGGAGACCTGAGCCAGTAGAAACATGCAAGCTTGCTGTTCCAGGAGAAGTTCTTTGCACCGTGTGCCTTCGCATACTCAGTAGCGGTACATCTTCTGTTCTCGTCTGCGGTCTCGTTGTTATAATCATATCCGAAGTCAGGATTTACTATTTCTTCGTTTGATAAGATAAATACGTTATCCTCTGTGGTATTTCCGCCTTTTCCGGTACATGTGCCATAGTTATTGTCAGCATTCTCGAGGGTTTTCTTCACGATGAGCTTCTTCTCAGCATCCCCGAATGCTGTATTATAGAAATCATTGTTGAGCCATGTACGTAATGTGCAATCCTCCCAGGTAACGTTTACCGCATCCCAGTTGATGTCGCCCTTGCCGTCGGGGAATCTCTTTTTGAGATCCTCGGGATCGTCATAAGGCTTGCAGTCCAGAGCATATTTAGTGGTAAGCATGATCTCTTTTTTATCCTTATCCACGCACATTACTACCCAGTTTACTGCTTCTGCGCCGTTTGTGTCGTTATTGTCCTGCTCGTATTTACCGAAAGCAACTACCTGACCTCTTTTTAAGTCCGCTGCCGTTCCCTTTGATATCATATCGATGATATCAAGTCCTACTTCGTCATCCACTATGACCTTGTCATTATTGCCGGACATTCCGCATCCCGTACAGGATAATACGAGAATGAGTATCAGCATAAATCCGATTATCTTTTTCATCTTAACTCCTCATATGTACATTTTTAACAAACAGAGTGATTATAACATATGTGATAAATTATTTCAAGAACTTTTCTTGCAGTTACGGATTACACCATACCGAATACTGCGGTAACCACCATGTTCCCGTCCCGTATCTCGGCAAAGATGTCACCGTTCATACGGTTCATGAGCTGTTTACAGATATAAAGTCCGAGGCCGCTGCCGGCATTCGCGCCTGTATTTGACCCCCTCCAGAAGCTGTCAAATATATGCGGAAGTTCCGTGTCTTTGAGCGAGCACCCCGAATTTATAACGGATATCAGCTGGCTGTTCTCTTCCCTAAAGGTCCGGATCTTTATGTCGTGGCCGTCTCCGTACTTTATGGCATTTTCTATGATGTTCTGCAGCACTTCCACCGCCCTGTCCCCGTCTCCTTTTAAGAGACAGTCCGGATATTCCCCGATTTCGAAATCGATCATTAAAAGATTCATTTTTTCAATATAGACATTTTTTATGCTGTCCATGACCTTCGACAGATAGAATTCCGAATCCTTTACTTCAAGTTCGAGGAAATCCTCTTTTGATGCCTGTATGATCTGGTCGACATATGTTTTTATCTCACCGCATTTTTCGCCTATCACTCCCGCTATGCGGTCTTTTTTCTCACTGTTATTGTCGTAAAGTCCGCGTTCCAAAGCCTTTGAATTCAGTTCTATGATACTTAACGGCGTCTTTATATCATGTGAGAGAGAAAGTATCAGAGCCTGGTTGTTTTTCTTTCTTTCCAGATCCTGCTGCCTGCCCTTTTCGAGTTTGTCACGAAGCAGGTCCAGTCCCCATAAGAAATTTCCGAAATATTTGTTTTTGTCTGCCTTTATCGGCGCCGTTATGTTTCCTTTGGCCAGTTCCGCCGGAAGTTCCGTCATCCTGTTGAACGGTCCTATGATCCTGAATCTTATATATATAAGAAGAAATACAACCGATAATGCTATAATACCCAGCACCACGTTCATCACTATCAGGGTTTTATCCGTATTTTTTTCTTCCCCCGAACGATAATCAAATCTGTAAATATCCCCGTTTACCACCCTGAACAAGCATTCCGTATCTCTGTCGGTAAATTCTTCGATTTCCTCCAGCAGTTTACCGACATCACCGGTTTTTTCCTCTTCTTCGGTAAATAACGATGATAGATCCACATCAAGTTTCACATAGCCCTTTACATATTCATTCCGGGACAGATCGGGTTCCTTTCCGTGTTCTATATCATACGCGATGCGTTCCGCCTCAACACGATAAGGGCGACCTGAGTCGCCCTGTTTTATATATATCAGAATCAGGTTTGCTCCCACTATAAGTGCTATCATGCATATGATGATACACAGGAACAATCTGCCAAATTCTCTCACCTGTAATCTCTCCTTTTATGTTGATCGTTCATCAGGCACTGTGTTATTCTCTGATCGCCCTTCAGTTTTCATAACGGTATCCGACACCCCATACAGTCAGGATATGCTTCGGATTCTTTGCATCTTCCTCTATCTTCTGCCTCAGCCACTTGATATGTACGGTGAGAGTCTGCTGCTCGGAATCGCTGTCTATGCCCCAGATTTTGTTGAACAGGAAATCCTTGTTCATGGTTTTTCCGGTGTTTTCCACCAGAAGGGTCAGAAGCTCGTATTCCTTCTGAGTAAGTTCCAGTTCTTTGGAATCATCTCTCCCGGGTATTTCCACTGTATGGCGCAGTTTGTTTATCTTCAAAAATCCGTCGGATAAAACATCCGTACTGTAGCGTCTCGCAAATATTCCTTTGACTTTTGCTATCAGGATATCTATATCATACGGTTTTTCGATATAGTCATCGGCTCCCAAAAGAAGCCCTTTCAGTTTATCGTCCTTCATGTTTTTGGCACTGACCATGATAACCGGAGCATTTGAGGTTTCCCTGATTTTTTTGCATATTCCGTACCCGTCCAGGTGCGGCAGCATGATATCCAGGATCACAAGTTTCGCACCCGAATCCACGAACACGTCCAGAGCATCAGCCCCGTCCGTGCAATGCTCGGTCGTGTACCCTTCCGCCTGCAGAAAATCACACAGGAGGGTACCCATTTCTATGTTGTCTTCAACCACTAAAATGTCTGTCATATCCATATTCCTCTCTATTTCCCGGAACTGAAAGTCTTTTCATACATTGATTTGAATATATATTATTTTATAAGGGATGTCAATATCAACATGAAAATTGAGAATCGTTCCTAAATCTATTGACAAATGAAATTTTAGGTAGTATAATCAGGAACGGTTCTCAAATTCGGAAAGGAGGAAACGGCAATGACTGTTTTTAACAGACCAAAATACAAAAAGTCCGCAGCAGCGTTACTGTGCCTGCTGTTGCTAGCTATCATGCTGTTTTCCGCCTTCTATATCATCGCCGAATCCGGTCATGACTGCGAAGATGAGGACTGTCCCATATGCGCATGCATCAGACAGTGCGAAAGAACCATTCACCTGGCATGCGCGGGTACTGCCGTAAAGACTACCGTTTTTCTTCCCGTAGTCTTCATGATTTTAGCTGTATTCTTTAAAACATCCATATGTTTACAGGAATCTCTCGTTTCACAAAAGGTTCGTCTCAACAGTTGAATATTCCCGTATAGTTTATAAATCACATTATACAGAATCGGAGGAATTTCTTTTGAAAAAACATATATTATTTATTTTGGCCGCTATCATGACAGCCTGCTGTCTTGTTGCGTGCAGTTCTGACAAAAATTCAGAAAGTACCGGCACAAATTCCGGAAATTCCGGCAGCAAAAAGTTAAATATCGTTACAACCATCTTTCCCGAATATGACTGGGTAATGAATATCCTGGGATCAAACCCCGGGGGAGCTGAAGTAACCATGCTCCTTGACAACGGTGTGGATCTTCACAGCTACCAGCCTACCGCCGGCGACATCTTAAAGGTTTCTTCCTGTGATATGTTTATATACGTAGGCGGAGAATCGGATGAATGGGTACAGGATGTATTAAAGGAAGCCACAAATAAAGACATGGTTGTCATAAATCTGCTGGATGTGCTGGGCAGTTCCGTAAAGGAAGAGGAAGTCGTAGAGGGCATGCAGGAAGAAGAACATCACCATGACCATGAAGATGAGGATCATGACCACGAAGACGAAGACCACGACCATGAGGACGAAGATCATGACCATGA
>JAEEGL013269917.1_pt1 | contig 21462 bp, 17 predicted proteins | sample 9134231 | NCBI WGS metagenome assembly JAEEGL01 (sample SAMN16246548, study PRJNA631951) | gut metagenome | biome: gut microbiome; feature: rumen; material: fiber-attached | host: Bos | place: Iran: Karaj | collected 2018-10
AGTTTCGTATGAACCTTGCTCGCGGAAAGCGGGCCGGAGACCAAAAGGAGGTAACAGATGAACAAGTACGAATTAGCCGTTGTTGTCAGCGCTAACCTCGAAGACGAACAGAGAAATGCTACCGTTGATAAGGTAAAAGCTCTGGTTGAGAGATTTAAGGGCAACATCACAGAAGTGGACGATTGGGGCAAGAAAAAGCTTGCTTACGAGATCCAGAAAATGAAGGAAGCATACTATTACTTCATTCGCTTCGAGGCTGATGTGAACGCACCTGCTGAAATCGAAAGCAGAATCCGTATCATGGATGGCGTCATCAGGTTCTTAATCGTTAGACAGGACGAAGCTTAAGAAAGAGAGTAGAGTATGAACAAAGTAATTCTTATGGGCAGACTTACCCGTGACCCCGAAGTCAGAGTATCTACAGGCGAGAGACAGACCACGATCGGAAGATTTTCCATTGCTGTTGATCGCAGGTTCAAGAGAGAAGGACAGCCGGAGGCTGATTTCTTCAATTGCACTACATTTGGAAAACAGGCGGAGTTCGTTGAGAAGTATCTTCACAAGGGAACAAAGGTCGTTGTTGTAGGAAGCGTTCAGAATGACAACTACACCAACAAGGATGGCCAGCAGGTTTACAGTGTACAGATCATGGTTGACGAGATCGAATTTGCAGAGAGCAAGAATGCATCTGAAAATTCAGGAAGCACTTTCCAGAATCCTCAGCCTTCTGCACAGGGTGCAAATGATTTCATGAACATCCCTGACGGAGTAGTCGAAGATTTACCGTTCAATTAGTTTTTTTTCCAGGAGGATTAAATTATGGCATTCAATAAGACCGAGCGTCCCGAAGGCCCCGCTAAGAGAAAAGGCGGCATCCGCAGACGTAAGAAGGTTTGCATTTTCTGTGGTAAAGACAACGTTATCGATTACAAGGACGCAGCAAAGCTGAAGAAGTTCGTTTCCGAGAGAGGAAAGATCCTTCCCCGCCGCATCACCGGTAACTGCGCTAAGCATCAGAGAGAGCTTACCGTTGCTATTAAGAGAGCTCGTCAGCTCGCTATCATGCCTTACGTTCAGGATTAATTTCTACGGGCAATACAGATTTTTCAAGGACATTTTTCGAAAGAGAAATGTCCTTTTTTCGCTTTTTCTTAAAATAGACTTATTTAAAGATTTGTGATAAAATGTACTATGTTCGTGAAAATGCAGTAACTTATCAGTTGAAATATTATGAAGACTAAAATGAGACTTAAAGGGCGTCTGCGCACGTACCTTAAATTCACAATTTATCTCGGAATACTGCTTGTTGTAATAGATGTGGCGGCCTTCTTTATAAACACGACTGCCGGGCTTATGCTGTCCATCTTTACCGTTATCTATCTTGCGGTAACACTTATTCTGTATTTTTACAACAAGCCGATCATCATGAACGAGCTGGTGAGCTTTGCTACCGAGTATGGTCAGATACAGAAGCGCCTGTTAAGGGAGCTTGATCTTCCGTACGCCCTTATGGACGAAGAAGGGCATATAATGTGGACCAATAAGGCGTTTGAACAGACGATCCACCAGCCCAAGGGCTTCTCGGGCAGCGTTGTAAATCTTTTCCCCGAGATACTTCCCGAGAATCTTCCTCTCTCTGAAGAAAATACCGAGTCGGAATGCAGCATTGTCTATGAAGGAAGGGATTACAAGGCGAGATTTCGCAGGATACCGCTATCTGAGATGGCGGAGCACAGCGATATAATTGAGGCAAAGGGATATAAGGGATTTCTTATCGCCTGTTTTTTGTTTGATGAGACAGCGCTTCATATTGCACTGCAGGAATTGGATGACCAGAGCCTGTGCGTAGGAATGATCTACCTTGACAACTATGACGAGGCGCTTGAGAGCGTCGAGGAAGTCCGTCAGTCGCTGCTTGTGGCACTTATCGACAGAAAGGTTAACAAATATGTCTCGGGGATCGACGGTATCTGCCGAAAGATGGAGAAGGACAAGTTCCTCGTAATACTCAGAAAGAAAGCCGTAGCGCAGCTGCAGGAGTCTCATTTTGAGCTCCTCGAGGATATCAAGACGGTCAACATCGGAAACGAAATGGCGGTCACGATAAGCATAGGACTCGGAGTTGACGGTCTCACATACGCCCAGAATTTTGAATTTGCAAGAAATGCCATTGATCTGGCTCTCGGAAGAGGCGGAGATCAGGCTGTAATAAAGACTCCGGAGGCCGTTACCTACTACGGCGGAAAGAGCCAGCAGATAGAGAAGAACACGAGAGTCAAGGCCAGAGTTAAGGCTCATGCGCTCAGAGAGATAATGACGGCAAAGGAGAATGTTCTTATCATGGGACATTCAAGACCTGATGCCGACAGCTTCGGCGCAGCAGTCGGAATTTACTGCATGGCCAAGGTCCTTGAGAGAAAGGCAAATATCGTACTGGATTTTGTCACTTCGGATATACAGCCGCTTGTGGACTGTTTTAAGGGTGTAGCCGGCAATGAGGATGTTATAATAAGCAGGCAGCAGGCAATGGACATGGCGGGAAACAATTCCGTACTTGTTGTTGTCGATGTCAACAAGCCGTCGATCACGGAGTGTCCGGATCTGATCCATCTTGTTAAGTCGGTGGTTGTCCTGGATCATCACAGAGCAGGCAATGAAGTTATAGAAAATGCAACCCTGTCATATGTTGAGCCCTATGCATCTTCTGCTTGCGAGATGATCTCCGAGATACTTCAGTATGTACAGGACAATATCAAGATTCATATCGAGGAAGCGGACTGTATGTATTCCGGAATCATGGTAGATACAAACAACTTCCTCACAAAGACGGGCGTGCGCACATTTGAGGCCGCTGCGTTTTTAAGAAGATGCGGTGCCGACGTTACGAGAGTCAGAAAGATGTTCCGTGCCGATGCGGCGGAATATAAGGCAAAGGCGGATGCCGTCAGCCAGGCCGAGATCTACAGGAATTCCTTTGCAATCTCGGTATGCGTTGCGGAAGATATCCCGAGCCCTACGGTCATCGGTGCACAGGCCGCAAACGAACTGCTTAATATCCGCGGGATCCGTGCAAGCTTTGTGCTCACTGATTTCCAGGGAAAGATATATGTCAGTGCAAGATCGATAGATGAAGTGAATGTCCAGCTCGTAATGGAGAGGATGGGCGGCGGCGGACATATGAATGTCGCAGCGTGCCAGATCGAGGGTATCAGTGTGGACGAGGCTATCGGCGAGCTTAAGAAGACGATAGACCAGATGATCGAGAGTGCAGAGATCTAAAACGAAGGGAGTTTTTTAAGATGAAGATCATATTATTACAGGATGAGAAAAAACTCGGAAAGAAAGGGGATATCATCGAGGCAAGTGACGGATATGCCAGAAACTATATCATTCCCAAGAAGATTGGAGTAGAAGCCACATCCGCAAACATGAACGATTTAAAGCTCAAGAATGCCAACGATTCAAAGATCGCGAAGGAGCAGCTTGATGCGGCAAAGGCACTTGCGGCGGAGCTTGATTCTAAATCGGTTACGGTTAAGATCAAGGCGGGAACCGGAGGAAGAGCATTCGGTTCCGTTTCAAATAAAGAGATTGCGGCGGCTGCAAAAGAGCAGCTTAATATAGAGCTTGACAAGAAGAAGATAGTTCTTCCCGAGGCACTTAAAAACTTTGGATCCTATGATATTTCGATCAAGCTTCATCCGGAGGTTACGGGTAAGCTTAATGTCAAGGTAGTGGAAGAATAATACTTTTTCATTTACGGATCAGGTTTTTGGGGTATTTATATGGCTACGGAAGAGACGGTTCTGAAAGGGGTTCTGCCGCATCGTGAAGACGCGGAGAGGTCCGTTATCGGCTCAATGCTGATAGATTCTGCGGCGGTAAATGTTGCCGCTGAGCTTTTAAAGAGTGATGATTTCTATAACAGAAATCTTGGTATATTTTTTGAAGTAATGGTCGAATTGAATGAGAGCGGGGGTACGATCGATCCTGTGGTTCTTCAGGACAGGCTTAGAGAGAAAAATGTTCCGCCCGATTACAGTAGCGTCCAGTACATTCAAAGCATAGTTTCGGGAGTTCCGACCTCCGCCAATATCAAGGCATATGCTGAGATCGTGGCTGAAAAGGCGATGCTCCGTAAGATAATCAAGGCCACCGAAGGAATCGCGAGCCGATGCTATAAGGATGATGAGGAAAACCTTGAGAGCATTCTTAACGATACGGAAAAGAGTGTTTTTGACCTTGTGCAGAGCAGGGATTCAGGGGAGATCGTTCCGATAAGAAAGATCGTTGCAAACGCTCTCGGAAAGATCGAGGCGGCATATTATAACAAGGGTGTTGTTACCGGAGTTGCTACCGGGTTCAGTGATCTGGATTACAAAACCGCCGGAATGCAACCTTCGGATCTCATTTTGATCGCGGCCAGACCTTCAATGGGAAAGACTGCGTTTGTCCTTAATATCGCGCAGCATATGGCTATCAAAAACAGAAAGCATGTTGCCATATTCAGTCTCGAAATGAGTAAGGAACAGCTTATAAACCGTATGTTCAGCCTGCAGTCTGCGGTAGATGCACAGAAGCTCCGCACCGGACGTCTGACGATGGATGACTGGAACAGGCTCACCGACAGTGCAAATGAGATAGGTACGAGTAACCTTGTTATCGATGATACGCCTTCAATCTCGGTATCACAGCTTAGGTCGAAATGCCGTAAGCTGAAGATGACAAAGGGACTTGACTGCATCATAATCGACTATCTGCAGCTTATGAGCGGCAGCGGTAAGTATTCGGATTCCAAGAACCAGGAGATCTCGGAAATCTCGCGTTCGCTTAAAGCAATAGCCAGGGAGCTTCAGGTTCCCGTCATAGCTCTTTCGCAGCTTTCACGTGCGGTAGAGAAGAGGGATGACAAGCGCCCCATGCTTTCGGACCTTCGTGAGTCCGGAGCCATAGAGCAGGATGCGGATGTGGTTATGTTCATATACCGTGAATTCTATTACACGAAGGATACGGAAAAGGAAAATCAGGCGGAGATCATCATAGCCAAGCAGAGAAACGGCCCGGTGGGAACCGTTGAACTTGCATGGATACCGGAACTCACCAGATTTGCCAATCTTGAGCATAAGAATAAGCAGGATTCATAAAAAATAAAAATTATTAGTGACATTATAAAAAAATAGTGTTATTATTAACGAGTCGTGTGAAAAATGCTCAAAGTAGCACGAAAATATAGAATGTATTCGGAAAGGAGAAAATCATGAGCAACAAGTACAGACTTACAAATTGTTATATTGTTAATTCGGATAGGTTCAGAGACAGTCTGTGCTCGCGTTCGGGCTCATGACTTTCCGGTTTTAATCAGCGTATAGTTTATTATGAATCGCAAACTCTGTCTTATCTGATGATATGACAGAGTTTTTTTGTCCTCTTAAGAGAGATTTACGGTAAAAGATTATGAAGAAAGAGATTAATAAGACAAAAGATAATAATAGATTCAAAAGTAACAGCGGTCTCATAATGTATTTTTTACGAGGCAGCAAGAAGTTCTTTATTGCAAGCATCATCTGCAGTCTGCTCGTTACCACCTTTGAACTGATAAACCCGAGGATCATCGCGTATACGGTCGATACCGTAATAGGTGAAGAAAACAAGGCTCTTCCCGGCTTTTTACAGCAGATAGTTGACGGGGTCGGCGGAGGAGAATACATAAAATCACACCTTTACATTATAGCTCTGGTGATCATTGGGGTAGCGGTAATGGCGGTGCTCAGCCGTTTTTTGTTCCGCATGTTCAATGCCCGCGGCCAGGAAAAGCTTGTGCGCAATATGAGGGACACCTTATACAGCCATATAATTAGGCTTCCGGTAAAGTGGCATAACGAGAATCAGACCGGAGATATCATCCAGAGATGCACTTCGGATGTTGATACCGTGAGGAGATTTCTTGCGGATCAGCTGACCAACCTCGTGAGAGTGGTGATACTTATAGTAATGTCGATCGTCTTTATGCTGAACATAAATGTGAGGCTTGCCATGATAGCCATAGCACTTGTTCCCGTCATCATTCTGTATTCGCTCTTCTTTCACAGGAGTATCGGAAAATCCTTCCAGAAGGTTGACGATATGGAGGGAAGGCTTTCTGCCATGGTGCAGGAAAATCTTACCGGAGTCCGGGTAGTGCGTGCATTCGGAAAAGAGAGCTATGAGCGCGAGCGTTTTGGAAAAGCAAACAATAAATACTGCAACATGTGGGTTAAGCTTATGCAGCTTTTATCGATATTCTGGGCAACCGGAGACCTTGTAAGCGGAACCCAGGTAATGCTTGTAGTCGCATTCGGTGCCGTATTCTGCGTAAGAGGTACGCTCACCACCGGTGAACTCATTGCATTTATCTCATACAATGCGCTGCTCACATGGCCTGTGCGTTCACTTGGAAGAGTTATTTCCGAAATGAGTAAGGCAGGTATCTCAATCGACCGTATCAGATATATCATGAATTCTGTTGAAGAAGATAACGCGGCCGATCCGAAGCAGGCGGATATGAAGGGCGATATTACATTTGAGAACGTAACCTTCGCATATCCCGAGAAAGAAGAAAAAGAGGAGATTTCCGAGGAGAAAAAGGATAAGAAGAAAGCTTTGGAAGAACAGAAAAAAGCTGATGATGAAAAAGCTGAAAAGAAGGAACTCATCAAGGTACTTGATGATGTGACTTTTGAGATAAAAGCCGGAACAACTATCGGAATCCTCGGTGGAACAGGCTCGGGAAAATCGACACTTATCCAGCTGCTCGACAGGCTTCTTGAAATCGATGAAAACAGCGGATGCAGCGGAAAGATCACCATAGGCGGCGTGGACATAAAGGATATCGACAGAAAGTTCCTCCGCACCAATATCGGTATCGTTCTGCAGGAGCCTTATCTGTTCTCGGGAACTCTTGCGGAAAACATTTCCATCACGGATGACCATCTTGACATGGATAAGGTTAGATCCGCCTCTAAGGTTGCAGCTCTTGAAGAGACAGTCGAGAAATTCTCGAAAGGATATGAGACCTATGTCGGAGAAAGAGGAGTTACTCTTTCGGGAGGTCAGAAGCAGCGTACCGCTATTGCACAGATGCTGCTGCGGCAGCCTCCGATAATGGTATTCGACGATTCACTTTCTGCGGTTGATGCGGAGACCGATGCAAAGATCCGCACAGCACTCAAAGAAAGATCCAAGGGCACGACGACTATTCTAATCGCACACAGGATTTCTACCATCATGCATGCCGATATGATAATCGTTCTTGACCACGGACGCATCGTCGAGCGCGGAACTCATGATGAACTTGTTAAGCGCGGCGGCCTTTACGAGAAAATTTTCAAGTTACAGCAGCCCGCGTAATATGTAACAGAGGAGTTAATAATGGAAGATATAAAGAAGGAGGAAGAGAAGGTTAAGCTCCGATTATTCGGGATACCGCTCATCCTTCCTTTCCTCAAACAATATGGAAAAAGAATAATTCTGATGATATTTTTAGGGGTTGTCAGCAGTTCCATCGATTCGGTATTTCCGCTGTTCAACAGATATGTCATCAACCACAATGTGGCACAGAAAACCCTTGAAAAACTGGGATTTGTTGTCCTGTTCTACATGCTGCTTTTAACCTTTAAGGTTGTGATTGATTACTTCACGACATTTCTTTGCAGCAGGCTTGAGCTATGGGTAAACAGGGATATCAGAAACGCATGCTTTAACCATCTGCAGACATTGTCATTCTCATATTTTAACCAGAATAATGTAGGTTATATTCACGCGAGGGTAATGAGCGATTCGGGCAGGATCGGAGAGCTTGTGAGCTGGTTCATGATGGAGTTTGTATGGAACTTTGCTTACATAGCCGGCGTAATAGTTGTAATGTTTCTGACCAACTATAAACTGGCTCTTATCGTTGTTGCGATCATACCTGTGGCTGTGGCGGTCATAATCCTTTTCGAAAAGAAGCTCACGGTGCTGAACCGCAGAGTAAGGGAACTGAATTCAAAGATTACCGGCGACTTTAACGAAGGCATCACCGGAGTCCGTTCAATTAAAACTCTCGCAGCTGAAGAGCGTATGCAGGGAGAATTTGAAAAAGATACCGAGAAGATGAGAAAGGAATCCGTAGGTACCGCAAGGCTCGGAGCGCTTCTCTGGTCACTGGTTTCGCTGACGGGCTCTATCATCCTTGCGCTTGTTCTCTGGCGCGGCGGATACATGGCTATAGACGGAGTCATGATGATCGGAACGCTTTCGGTGTTCATGAGCTATGCACTCGGTATCATGGATCCCATCCAGACGATCGTTGCTGATTTTTCCGCGCTTATACAGGTGCAGGTAAACATCGAGCGTGTTAATAAGCTTCTTACGACGCAGTCGGATGTAGCCGATTCACCGGAGATCGTAGAGAAATACGGTGATACCTTCAATCCGAAAAAAGAAAACTGGGAAGATTTAAACGGAGATATCGAGTTTAAGGACGTGTCGTTTAAATATCCCGACGGTGATGAGATGGTGCTCGAGCATTTCAATCTGAAAGTGCCACAGGGTGCAAGCGTCGCTATTGTCGGCGAAACCGGAGCGGGTAAATCCACACTGGTAAACCTTGTGTGCCGTTTCTTTGAACCCACGGAAGGTCAGGTGCTGATCGATGGCAGGGATGCAAGGGAGCGTTCACAGCTCTGGCTCCACAGCCATATCGGATATGTGCTGCAGACACCGCATCTTTTTACCGGTACGATAAGGGAAAATCTCTGCTATGGAAAGACCGATGCAACGGAGGAAGAGATCTGGCGGTCGCTTGAACTTGTGTCGGCGCAGGATATCGTAAAACGTATGGATAAGGGGCTGGACAGCGATGTCGGAGAGGGCGGAGGAATGCTCTCGACCGGTGAGAGACAGCTTATTTCCTTTGCGAGAGCGATACTTGCCGATCCCAGGATCCTTGTTCTCGATGAGGCTACAAGCTCTGTTGATACCGTTACCGAGAGAACTATACAGAATGCTATCGGAACGGTTACAAAGGGGCGTACCAGCTTTGTTATCGCACACAGGCTTTCTACCATTACCGATTCGGATATTATTCTTGCGGTAAGGGACGGAAAGATAGTGGAGCAGGGAACGCACAGAGAGCTTATGGACCTAAGGGGATATTATTATTCGCTTGTAATGCAGCAGTACGATCACCTTGGTGAAGGAGTACTGGACGCATAAACAAAATAAAAAAGACCAAAAAAAAGAAACCGAGGCATCTGTGCCTCGGTTTCTTTTGTAGTTAAATTATCCCTGTTCAATAGTCCCAACGGGGCAGCCGCCTGCGCAGCTTCCGCAGTCGATGCACTTCTCGGGATCGATCTCGAACTTGCCGTCGCCCATGCTGATAGCTCCTACAGGGCAGTTAGCCTCACAAGCGCCGCATGCTACACAAGCATCTCCGATTACATATGCCATTTCTATTTCCTCCTATGAATTCGTATTTGTTCATCTGTTAAAATATCTGTAATAAACAGAAGTTGTGAACAGTTTCTATGTTGTTATGATAGCTTAATTGTGTTTATAATTCAAGTTTATAGGACAAAAAGACTGAACTAATCTTGGTTAGCTGGCACTCACTACGCCTGCTGCATTTCTTTTCTGCGTGCCCTTATACCATCAAGGATCTTCTCTTTTTTTTCTATAAGGATATTCTTATCCATCGGTTCTACGCCCTCAAGAGGATAGGGTATGCCGAGCTTCTCATACTTAACTTTTCCCATCGTGTGATACGGCAGGGCATCAAGAGCTTTGAGATTGTGGAACTGTCCGATGAAATAGCCGAGGTCATAGAGATATTTATCATCATCGGTGATCCCGGGAACTACAACATGGCGTATCCACATATCGACATTTTTCTCATTGAGGTAAGCGCAGAATTTCAGTATGTTCTCATTGGGCTGCTGGCAGAGCTCCTTGTGATGCTCCGGATCAATATGCTTTATGTCGAGCATGACAAGATCAACAAGGGGCATTAGGGTATCGAATTTCTCCATCATGGCTTTATTGTCGGGATTGAAAGCGATACCGGAAGTGTCGAGGCAGGTGTGAATTCCCTGCTCCTTGCATTTACCGTAGAGCTCGATGAGAAAGTCTATCTGCATAAGCGGTTCGCCGCCTGTTACGGTAAGTCCGCCGCCGTTTCTGTAGAAAGGCTCATTTCTGTGGTACTGTTCAAGGATATAATCGGTCGTCATCATCTCGCCGCCCGTCATTGCCCAGGTATCAGGGTTGTGGCAGTATTTGCAGCGCATGGGACAGCCCTGAACAAACACGACAAATCTGGTGCCGGGACCGTCTACTGTACCGAAACTTTCAAGTGAATGTATTCTTCCGTCCATATTGATCACTCCTTTGCTAAGTCAGATTTCAAATAATACGGATTGCTTCTATAAATAACATTATATTAGCTTTCCTGATAAGTTGCAAATAAATGCGTATTAAGGTACTATGTTGATATGAAAAAACGAAAAGATTCGGGGCTTTTTAGCCTTACGGGAATCGGAATCTGTTTTGAGAGGAAAGAGAAATGAAGGCTAGTAAAAGGGAGCTGCAGTTTGCGCAGGAGTTCTTTAATGAGGTTCATCATACTACGCTTAACCCGGAGGGACCGGGAGTCGTGAGAATCCATCTTATTCCTCCGGAAATTACGGGAGATGAGATCGCGCCGAGCATTGCGATAATAAACGGTCAGGATGTTATACCCGTAAATGTTTCTTGGAGTATCCTTCTTACCGCACTTATTGACGAGATCAATAAGTTCAGCGGAAGGGAAGTAAGCCAGGAAGAGGTAGATATCATGTCGGATAATGCCTGCAGGAAGGTGCAAAAAATATATCCGTTTGTCACAAAGAAACGCCTGAAAAACGATATCTATAGGATAATGAATACCTTCAAACAGGTAGCCTATGGGGAGCCGACGGATGAGGATATCGTTTATCTGAGTCTCGGTGACTATGCGCAGTATATGAAAGCACCTCACAGGATGGACCTTATGGTTAGCGCCATGAGCCGTGACGGGAAGTGGCGCTGCAATCAGAACTGCGTTCACTGTTATGCGGCGCATCAGCCCGAGGCTGAGGAAGCCGAACTAAGTACTGAGGAATGGAAGAAAATCATAGATAAATGCCGCGAGATTGGAATTCCGCAGCTCACATTCACCGGCGGAGAGCCTACCATGAGAGAGGATCTGTTCGAACTCATCGACTATGCAAAGTGGTTTGTAACAAGGCTCAATACCAACGGAATAAAGCTTACGGATGACTATTGCAGAAGCCTTATGAATGCTTCTGTAGACAGCGTACAGATTACGTTTTATTCATCCGACGAAGAAGTACATAATAAGCTTGTCGGTGCGGCTAGATTTAAAGATACCGTTGCCGGGATAGAGAATGCTCTTGAAGCCGGATTGAATATCAGCATTAACACTCCGCTCTGCACACTCAATAAGGACTATGTGAGCACACTCAAGTTTCTTCATGATAAGGGAGTTACATATGTAACCTGCTCCGGTCTTATCACTACAGGAAATGCGGCTTTGCCGGAATCTGAAGATCTGCAGCTTTCACATGAGGAACTTAGAGTTATTCTTAAAGAGAGCGTGGAATACTGCTTCACCAATGGAATGGAGATCAGCTTTACTTCTCCGGGCTGGGTGGATGCGGATTTCTGTAAGGAACTCGGGATCACGACACCAAGCTGCGGTGCCTGCCTTTCAAATATGGCTGTAACTCCGGGCGGAAATGTGGTTCCCTGTCAGAGCTGGCTCTCAGACGAGGGACTCGGAAATATTCTTGAAAAAGAATGGACGGAAATCTGGAATTCGGAAAAGTGCATCGAAAGAAGAACGTATTCCGCTTCACAAAGGTGTGAATGTCCTCTTAGAATAGTAAGGAGGGTGGGAGAATGATCAGAGCATACAGATCAAAGGATCACAGAGCAAAAGGCTTTTTCGGGATCATAAATGCAGCTTTCGTGATTGCAGCAGTATTTTTCATGGTAATAACCATTGGTTCTCACAGCTATGCTTCGGGAGATCTTGATAATATCCTTGAGTATGATGTAACGGTTAACGTGCTTGATGATGCGACGCTTGATATGGTCTATCATATCGATTGGATGGTCCTTGATTCAACATCCGAAGGCCCGCTGTCGTGGATCAATATTGGTATTCCGAACAAGCATTATGTATCATACCGGGCGCTGTCGTCGACGATAAAGGATATCGGGTATTCTTCATCCGGAGGATCCGGGCTTCGCATTGACTTCGACAGAGAGTATTATGCGGGAGAGGTCGTAAGCTTTGATTTTGAGGTCATACAGGATTATGTCTATGAAGTGAACAGACTAACCGATGGTGAAACGGTTTATGAGTTTACACCCGGATGGTTTGACGATATCATGATCGATAATCTTGTTGTCCGCTGGAACAGTGACAAGGCAGACAGCTGGTCTCCTTCCTGTGATGTTGAGGACGGATATCTTGTCTGGAAGACATATCTCGGAAAAGGCGAGAAGCTCACGGTCAAGGTTACATATCCCAATGACGCATATGCTTTCGACCAGAGTAAGACCATTGAAAGCAACAAGGGCAGTAACAATAGCAGCAATAACAGCAGCAAATCCTATCTTTCGCGTGTTATCAGCAGTATGTTTTCGGTTATGTTTTCGCTTGGATTCATCACCATCCCGGTGATAATAGCCGGAAAGCTCAAAAGAAGATACAGCAGTACCGCTAATTTTGCCAGTGAGCCGAAGATCACCCGCACTAAGATCGAGTACTATCCCAACTGTCCCGGATGTAACGCACCGCGCCCGGAAGGAAAGGATAACTGTCAGTACTGTGGCTGCAGTTTTATCAAGAGTGAAGTCAAGATAGAAGAAAAGGATATTCCGCCCGAGGAAAAAGAGATTCTCGGAAAGAAGGTTAACGGAACATACAGATATACATCATCGCCGAATACCTATGTGCGTGTAAATGTAATTCCTGTTCCGATAATTCATAGTTCAGGTTCCGGAGGAAGAAGCAGTTCTTCCTCGAGAAGTCACAGCTCATGCGCACACAGCTCCTGTGCATGTGCCTGCGCCTGCGCGTGTGCATGTGCCGGCGGCGGCAGAGCGGGCTGTACCACGAAGGATTTTTATAACACAGATCTGAAGCTAAAGATGTTTGAAAAAAAGAATAAAAAAATACAGTAAATGAGAACCCTCCCAGCAATCGACAGCTGCCTTAACGACGATATACTTACAGGTTTTCTGACGCGGAGGCGTAACGAGGTAACCAAAGAGACTATGATTGATATGAGATTTGAGGTTCGTGAAAAACTGATAAGACGTGATGCCTATGATGATGGATTCAATGAGGGAGAAATCAAAGGAGAAATCAAAGGAAAGGTATTATCTGTTTGTAAAAAACTTCGCAAAGGGAGAACACCTGCGCAGATAGCAGAGGATCTGGAAGAGGATATAGAAGAAATAGAAAAGATCTGCGAAGTGGCAGAGAAGTATGCACCGGAATATGATACGGACAAGATAGTGAGCGAACTCATTCCGGAACAGGTAAACGGCTAACAAAAAATTCATAGGAACTCTTTGAGACAGGTTAATTGCCTGTCTCTTTTTTTCACGAAAATCTCCTTATGGAGAATTATATTTAAAGTATGATTTTAGACAGATGAAAAGCCCTGCAACCCTAGTAAAATCAAGGACTTGACAAAAATGGCTCGGGGGGGGGGTACAATGACCATAATTCGTGTGCTAAACATGATGAATATAATCAAATTCTCAGGAGGAAAAAAGGGTGAAAGGAAATCTAAAAAAGCTTCTCGGTGTGGTGCTTTCTGCCGGAATCATGTTCTCTACAGTTGGCTCACTGCCGACATATGCAGCTGATGAGAATTCAACATACAAAAAAGCATCAGCCATTGAAGCAAACAAGGAGTACGAAGTAAGTTTTGAAAAGGATGAGAAAGGAAGCAAGTGGTATAAGCTTGAACTGGCTAAAGATGGATATGTTACCATTGATAGCGAAGGTGTGAATGCTTATTATGATAGGCTTACAATTTATGACTCAGACCTGAATTCATTTTATTCAGAGTATATGGTTAATGCATATTCTTCAAATAAATATGGTGTAGCTGCCGGCACATATTACGCAGAAATAAAGGCAGAATACGGTGCAAAAAGCGATAACAAGTTAACATATACTATAAATTATAAGGAGGATGACAGCTGGGAGAAGGAGAACAACGCCACTCCCGTAAATGCAACAGTTATTCCTTTAAATAAGACAATAAACGGAAATCTGTATAAGGATACTGATGTTGATTACTATAAATTTACACTTGAGAATAACGGTACGGTTTCAGTAGATTTCTTCCATGATTATCTCGACAGTGACAGTTATTATTGGGGATTACAGCTTCTTGATGTAAATAATAGGGAGTATCTTGATTACTGTTATAAAGGTAATATGCTTAAAGAGCATAACTCAAGAGTAAACGGATTATCCGCAGGAGATTATTATATAAAAATATATAAGTATAAAAATTTCTCATCAAAGAACTATGAATTCAAGATCAATTATATCGAAACAGATGCATGGGAATCTGAAAAGAATGATTCAACTGATAAAGCCGATGAGCTTGTGATGGGGAAGAAGATCACCGGAAATCTGTTTTCGGAAGGGGATATAGATTTCTATAAATTTACTATAAATAGAAGAGGCAGTGTAGATATCAGTTTATTGAATACTTTCATTGACTCTGATTCATATTACTGGTATGTATACATATATGATGAATATGGAAAGAGCATGCTCGGTACATATTATGACATTTGGGATGTATGTTATAAGGATGGGTGCTACTCAATAAATGGGAATAATTCTGTCGAACGCAGATTCGGAACAGTAACGGATAAAAATGGAAAATATGGTGTGGAATGCTTAAAGCCGGGAACATATTATTTAAAAATCACTAAAGGACAAAAGTTTGACAGATCAGAGTATTATCTTACTCTTTCAGATGCTGAGGTGAATGCTCCTGATTTTGGATGGTATGAGCGCGGAAACTGGTCATTCTGGTATGAAGGAAAAGTTCGTCAGGGAACATATGACGATCCCAAGGGTGTACTTGGAGATGGAACTGTCCGCGGCCGTGAGATCTGTGATAATGAAATAAAGGATATTAACGGAAACGGGACATGGTTCTGGCTTGATTCTGTATATGACGGAGCAAAGGCTGTTGGCAAGGAAGTTTGGATGCCTTACATATACCAGGATGAAGCAAACTGGGATGATGCTACAAAGGCAAACATTGCTGCAGAATCCGATTACGGCATGGAAGGCATGGGACGCTGCGTACTTGATGCCATCAACAATAAGGCAGGTAAGTGGGTTCGCTACGATAATGACGGTAAGATGCTTAAGGGCTGGGTAACTATCACGGGTGACCTTGCAACAGCATATCCAGATCAGAAGGGCAACGTATACTACTATGATACCCGCACCGGCCTGATGGCGAAGGGCTGGGTAAAGATCGACGGCAAGGACTACTTCTTCGACGAGACCACCGGCGTTCTCCAGAAATAAAGATTTCGAAATATAATACATAAACAATCAGCAGGGACAAGTCCGAAAATCGGCTTGCCCCTGTCTTTTTCGGTAAATTCTCCTGACGGAGAAATTTTGAATTAATTGTGCCCGGACAAGACCGAGCAATCATTCGTTAAAATGAGTTTATTTTTGTAATAATGCATAAAAAGCAAGTAGTGACAGAGTTGAAAATGGCATGCTTTTTAATGCCTTCGTCATTTTTACAACAGCAAAAATCCTATAAAATCAAGGTGTTAACCTGCTTTTATGCAATATGCCGATACGATTTTTTGTGCAGTTCTTACAAAAAAAATGGAGGTTCGAAATTTCACATTGAAGATGTTCTATGACGTGCTATGATTGCTTTTGGGAAAGCCACGAGGCATAAAGGCGGCTGATCTCGCGATACTGACGAAAGGAGGTAAAAATCCAATCGAAAGGAGGCGAGGCATATGGAGATGATAAGTATGGTCCTTGGGATCGTATCTGTCCTTCTATCTCTGATAAACCTTGTATATGATATATGCAGGGACAAAAAGAGAGCCGCCACTGATCGCAACAGTGACGGCAGTGCTACTAAGTAGCATTAAAGTCAAATGAAGAGGTCAGCCGCTCTCGTGGCTTTCCTTTCGCATATAATTTAGCATAAATTAGGTAAGTTTACAAGTATGTATTTATTCTATAAGACAGGTTAATTGCCTGTCTCTTTTTTCGCGATAATCTCCTGACGTAGAATGGTATTTAAAGAATGATTTTAGACAGATGAAAAGCCCTGTATTATTCTTGAAAAACCTCACAAACCCAGTAAAATCAAGGGATTGACAAAGATGTATGGGGGGGTACAATGACCTTAAATTGACTATCATAAAAAGCATAAAGAAGGCATATTTTTTGAAAAAGATTTAAAAAGGAGGCATTGAAAATGAAGAGATTTTTATCGGTATTCCTGACAGTCATTCTCGTTCTGACTGCTGGAATCGAATGGACCGCTGTTAGGAGTGAAGCAGCGAATTTTACTCCGAGACTAACTTGTCCCAATCAAAACGACGTTTGTTATACAACATATGGTTGGAGTTCAAGTTCACCTAATTGCGTGTCATATGCTAAGGGCAGAGCCTATGAAATAACAGGTTATCAAACTCCTTTGTATGGAAATGGTAAAGAATGGTGGACAAATAACCAGAAGTATAACTGGTATCCTTCTGGACAAACTCCGCGTGTTGGAGCTATCGCTTGTTGGGGAGCTCCTATGGGTGGAGGATATGGACATGTGGGCGTAGTAGAAATAGTTGACGGTAATAACGTTGTTGTTTCTATGTCAGGAACATCATTTACTAATGGTGAGCCATTTAGGATATATCAATTTACAGATCCTAATGGGCGTATGGATCCATATAATCACACTTCATGGGGAAATTGTGATAAAGGAGATAAATGCAAGAATTGGCATTATATTCCTGCAACGGGAGGCTTTCAAGGGTATATTTATCTTGTAGATTCAACAACAAGTCCCCAACCGGTTCAGGTTTTTTCTAACGTTCGGACAAGTGAAATATATTCTGACGATGCTACGATATATGCAGATGTGCCTTCAAAACCGTATTGCACTGAAGTAGGTTTTTATATTAGCACAGATTCTTCAATGGCAAATGCAAGAAGAATACCGGAAACAGTTAATTGTCAGGTGCCGGGAGTGTTCTATAACATGAAAAAATGGTATGGAACGCTTTCTGAAAATACCACATATTATTATAAAATTTATGCTGTATCAGGTGGAACGGAATATACGACAGATGTTCACTCATTTACAACTTTGACCACATCACCGGGCGATGCCTTGTTCAGTAGTATCTATCCAGAAAATGTCACGGAAAATGATGCGCGTATAACAGGAATTCTTAGTGGGTACAAAACGATTCAAGATTGTGGCTTTCAGATCAGTACAAATCCTGATATGTCAGGTTGCGCAACTCATTATGAATCAGACAAAAATGCTGGTGTAAACGGAGCTTATGCTGCAAGTATCGGATATACTATGTCTCAGTGGCATGGAACGCTTCAAAAGGGAACGGTATATTATTATCGTTTATTTGTGAAGATTAATGGAACAACATATATGACATCTGTCCAAAGCTTCAAGACGGCGGGAGACAGTACTTCACCTGTAATACAGGGAGTAAATGTTGTTAGTATTGACGGTAATGGTTATACAATTTCTGCCAAAGCAGCTGATGAAACCGGAATGATGAAAATTTCATTTCCTACATGGACAGAATACAATGGACAGGATGATATAAAGGCTGAATGGTGGGATACTACAGCTGTTACAAGTCCTGATGCAAATGGCAACTACACTTATAGAGTTAATATTTCAGATCATAATTATGAAGGCGGTAAGTACATTACTCATGTATACGCATATGACACTTCAGGGAACTATGATGTTGCAGGTATAGAAGTATATGTATATCCGTTGGTTAGCATTTCGCTTTCCGAATCAAATATAACGCTGAATAAAGGTGATACAAAATATCTGACTGTAGGATTTAACCCGGAATATACTACAGATAATGGTTCGATTTCTTTCACTTCTTCAAATAATAACGTTGCGACTGTTGATGATACAGGCAAAGTGACTGCAAAGGCAGTGGGAACAACAACGATTACAGCAAGTGTATCCGAAAAGACAGCAACCTGCACTGTAACGGTAAAGAGTCCTTTAAAGAGTATTTCACTTTCGAAGACTAGTCTTGATCTTACCGAGGGCGACAGTTCAGCTTTATCAGTATCATATAATCCGACGGACACAACGGACTCGAAGGCTATTACTTGGAGCAGTTCGAATACAAAAGTTGCTACTGTCGATAAGAGCGGAAAGGTTACAGCAGTTGCAGCCGGAACCGCCACAATTACAGCAACTTCATCTGTTAATGGAGTTAAAGCAGCGACATGTACTGTAAATGTAAAGAAAAAAGAGATACATTTAAAGAGCATCTCACTTTCCAAAACAAGCATTAGTTTAACAGAGGGTGGAAGCGAAACAATCACAGTATCCTATGATCCGTCAAACACAACGGATTCAAAGGCGATAAAATGGAGTAGTTCGGATACTAAAGTTGCAACCGTTGATAAAAATGGAAAAGTAACTGCAGTCGGAGCAGGTTCTGCTACGATAACGGCAACTTCTGCGGTTAAGGGAGTTGATTCCAAGAAGTGCACCGTTAATGTTAGCGCTAAGAAGAAAGATGATAACAGCGGAAACAGTGGCAATAGCGGAAGTGGTAACAGCGGAGGAAGCGGAAACGGTGGAAGTGGTAACAGTGGAGGAAGCGGAAACGGTGGCAATACGGTTACCGATAAAACACCCATATTTGGATGGTTTACTAAAAATGGAAATGATTACTGGTATGAAAATGGAATTCGTCAAGGAACAGTAAACGATCCTAACGGTGTATGGGGTGATGGAACAAACCGTGGACGCGAGATTTATGATCCGGTTTCTGATGGCTGGTATTGGCTTGATTCTATATATGATGGAGCAAAGGCTTCAGGTAAGGAAGTATGGATGCCTTATATATACCAGAATGAGGACGAGTGGGATGACGAAACCATTAGAAATATAGCAAATGAATCTGATCCCGGAATGGCTGACTGTGTATATAATGCTATCAAGAATAAATCGGGAAAATGGGTTCGTTATGATCCGAATGGAATGATGATAAAAGGATGGGTTACAATTGAGGGACAATACGCTGATTGTTATCCGGATCAGGCAGGTAATACTTACTACTACGACACTCGCACCGGCCTTATGGCAAAGGGCGAGGTAACCATTGATGGTCAGAAACATTATTTTGATGAAGTTACAGGTGCACTTAAGTGGTAAAAACTCAATCACGAAAGGCGGTTTTTATGATAATGAGATCAATTAGTATGTTTTTAGCTGGACTATTGGCTGCAGTATCTGTTTTTTCGATGAATTCATATGCAACAAATGAAGATGATGTTGCCGGTAGCGTTATTTCAGATTCGCAGGAAGAATCAGGGACATGGGGTGATAATCTAAGCTGGAAGATTGAAGAAGGCATCTTGACTATTTCGGGTAATGGAGAAATGGAGGATAGCAGTTCTTATTCTTATCCTTGGTATGATACATGGAATGATAGTAATCTATTCTCTAAAGTGGTAATCGAAAAAGGTGTTACAAGCATAGCTAAGTGTGCCTTCAATAATGGAACAACTTTAAGATCTATTGAAGAAGTAGTAATTGCAGATACAGTTACAAAAATAGGATCCGGTGCTTTTATGTATCTTAAGATCGGGGAGGTAAAAATCCCTGAAAGTGTCTCTGAAATAGGGGAAGGAGCATTTGAAGGAAGTGCTTATACTACATCTTTTACAGTAGATAAAAACAATTCATTTTTTAAAGATTGTGATGGGGTTTTGTATTCTAAAGATGGAAAAACTCTTGTGGCATTTCCAGGGGCAAGAACCGGCAGTTATACCGTAGAAGCAGGAACTGAGATAATAGGGGATAGAGCTTTTGAAAAAGCAAATATTTCTGAGATAGTACTTCCGAATACTCTTAAAGAAATTAGAACAGGAGCATTTACGTACTCTGCTATAGAATCCGTGGATATTCCGGAAGGAGTTGAATTAATAAGTAATTGGAGTTTTACAAGTTGTACGAACCTAAAAAAAGTTTCTATTCCATCTACGGTTAAAAGATGGGGGGTATGGTATGTTTTTGGCGATATCAAAACCCTGGAAGAAATAAAGATGAGTGCTGGATTAACTGTATTACCTAAAGATTGTTTTATGGGATGTGATAATCTTAAAAAAGTTGATATCGGAGAAGGAATAAAGATAATTCCTGAAGGGATTTTTTCAATGTGTTCAAATTTAAGTGAGGTACATATACCACACAGTGTAGAGACAATTGAGAAAGGTGCTTTTAGGGGAATTAATATAAATGCAGTAGTTTATTACAATGGGACCAAGGAAGAGTGGAAAAAAATAGATTTAGCTATCGAAAACACAATTGATAGTAAGAATATTGTTTTTAAAGAAGAGGAAACTACTGATACAGATGATGATTCGGAAAAGAATAATAATGATGTAACTGATAATTCGAACGAAGAAGAAAAACAGTCTGATAACACTTCTGAAGATTCAAATCCACATGCAAAATATGGTCTTGACGATAAATACGTTCCGGATGGTTATGAGGATAAGTCCGGCAGCCCGATGATCATGGAAGGCCTGGATTGCAAATGGAATGAAGTTAATGGAAAGCTGTATTGGTATGAAGGAGGAATTAAGCAGGGAACCTATTATGATACTCACGGCGTAATGGGAGATGGAACAATCCGAGGAAGAGAGATTTACGATAGCGAATCTGATGGCTGGTATTGGCTTGACTCTGTTTATGATGGAGCTAAGGCAGTTGGCAAGGAAGTTTGGGTACCGTACATCTATCAGCAGGAAGCAGAATGGGATGATGAGACTCTTCATAACATAGCAAATGAATCCGATGAGGGAATGGCGGACCTTGTTTACAGCTTTATGAAGGAGAAAAAAGGTAAATGGGTTCGCTATGATGAGAATGGTAAGATGCTGAAAGGCTGGGTTACAATCGATGGAGCGTTAGCAGATCTTTATCCGGAACAAGCGGGCAACACATATTATTACGATAGCCGTACCGGACTCATGGCTAAGGGCGAGGTAACCATTGGCGGTCAGACATATCAATTTGATGAGATTACCGGAGCTTTAAGGTAAAAAATAATAGAGTATTGAGTTTTTCTTGCTTTGTC
>JAEEGL010901058.1_pt1 | contig 21461 bp, 13 predicted proteins | sample 9134231 | NCBI WGS metagenome assembly JAEEGL01 (sample SAMN16246548, study PRJNA631951) | gut metagenome | biome: gut microbiome; feature: rumen; material: fiber-attached | host: Bos | place: Iran: Karaj | collected 2018-10
TCTATTCCTCTTCTGAAAGATCTATGTTGAAAATAATTTTCTAAATTAGGATTATTTCTTTTTATATTATAATAAATTATATCACTTGATATAAAATTTCTTCTTCCATAAATTATTCCCATTTTATTTAAATAGATATATATTATTTATTAAATTTTCTTAAAAAAATTAAAAAATTTTATTTTAATTTTTTTAAATGTTAAAAAAATGAATTTTTATATATTGTGATAACCATCTTCATTAAATATATTATTATTATCATTTCCTCCATGTTTTCTCATAAAACTTCTACTATTATTTTTCTCTATAATTAAAATAAACATTAAAGAAACTATAATTACAAAAATTAAAAATAAGAAAGTCCTCAAATTTACTCTTTGATTATGTTTATTTTTATTAACATTATCATTTTTATTCTCAACAATTGAATTATCATTTAAATCATTATCATTATCTTTATCATTTTCATTTTTGTTTTCATTTTTATTATCATCAAACAATTTTTCACTTTCTTTATTCTTATTTTTATCAATAACAACTTCTTCATCTTCGTTTTTTTCAATTTTTTCATTTTTAATTTCTTGATTATTCACTAAAGGAAAATAATTAATATTAATTCCTTCATGGCTATTTATCATTGGTTGAAAAATATATTGCCTATGATTATTTAGAAAATTAGGAACAATTGTAATCCCAAATAAAACAGCAAAAAACATTAAAAAAGGCAATAATAATGTTTTTGATTTTTCTTTAACTTTCTTTACAGTTTTTTTTGTAATTGCTACCTCCATTAATATATATAATTTTTAAATACATTTTATATTTTTTTGAAAAAAAATAAATGGGAATACACCAATATTTAATCAGAAATTCCAAGAAAAGAATATTTCAATAAAATTGAATTATTAGTTAATATTAAAGAATCTTTTGATAATAATAATATTTTCTCCTTTAAAAATTATAATGATATTCAGAAATGAGTTAGAATATTTAAATGTTTAATAAAATAATGATAAAAGTAAAATTAATAAATTTAAAGTTCTAAAGCCCAAGAATTAAGATGCAAATTAATTGTTTTAAATATTGAGAAGAATTAAAAATAATAAAATATTCAATTGAATATGAAAAAATAGGAAATCCATTTGAATCAAGTCAAAATTTTTTCAAACAAGAAATTGGAAAATTACTTTTGATTTAATTATAAAAATAATTCTTATGATTATGGTACAAAGTAATAAAAAATTAAACATATATATAGAATTACTTTTTCTTTGAAATAGAATTTAAAGATCAAAGTTTAAATTAAGTTAAATTCAAGGTTGAAATTTAATAAAAATATGATAATGAAAAAGATATAATAGGTAATGACATAATAAAGAAAAAAAGGAAATTTCTAAATTAAATAATATGATATGAAGAGGGTAATTTTACTCCTTTTGATTACTTTCAAGATATTATCACTCAAATTAAAAAAGTAGATATTTTTGGTAATATGTTTGAATAAACTAAACAAGATCAAAGAAAGTGTTTCACTAATGAAATTAGACAAATAATATCCTTTGTGAATAAAAATATTTTAATCCATAATTAAATATTATTATTTTTTGCATTATTTTAAATGCTTGATGGATTTTATTCTATATATAAATTATTATTTTATATTTTTATTTTAATCTAGAATTAATGTCTGATAAAGGAGATAAAGGAATGATTGGGGATTTAACTGATTTTTATAAGGCCAGTAAAAATTTTATTATTAATTGCCAGAAACCCGATAGAAAAGGTAATTTTATTTTTTTAATTAATTATAGAATTTATGACTATTGCTAAACAATGTAGTTTAGGGTTTTTAATAATGGGAACAATTGGATTTGTTATTAAACTTATTTTCTTAATGATTAATAATATTCTCCTTAGTTAAAGATTATATGATTTAAATAAAGAAAATTATAAAATATTTTAAAAATTTAAAACAAAAACAATCCAAATATATTTTAAGTTTTTATTAAAATAAAAAATAAATTCCGCTAAAAGTTCAATTGAAATTTTAAAGTTGAATTGAGTTTAATAAACATATATATATACCCAATTAAATGATAATATAATGATAAAATTAATTTCTTTTATAATTTTGTAAATTCCATTAAAATACATTATTTATAACATATTTTCTAAATTTTATATTCATATATTTATACTCTGTGGACAATTTAATTTATAAAAAATAATTTTTAATTGAATGAAACATTAACAATGATTAAAATATATATCATCTAAATAGATATATGAAGGATTTTCATTAATAAAATTCAATAAATTATCAATAGTATTCGTATTCTTAATATTAAAAGAAGCCAATAATTTTTTACATTTATTAATAATTTTCGCTTTTATGATAACTCCAAAAAGCCAATGGACTTGTTCAATATTAATTTTTCCATTTTTAATATAATTTAATAAAAAATTTTGAATATCTGGTCTTTTCATTAAAATATCATTAAACAAATAATTTTTATAATTAATTAAAATTCCGTTTGTTAATTTACCTTTTTTTCGAAGCATTTTTGGATTATATTTATTATCCCGTTTTTTTTTTTTTAGAGTATTATTTAAAGATAAATTCGGTGAAAGTGAATTATCTTTTTCAGAATTACATTTATTTGGAATATCCTTTTCTAAATTATTTTGATTTAAAATTGAAATTATTTCATCTATAGAATAAAAACATCGTAAAATATCAATAAAATCATAATTTAAATTATAATTAATTGCTCTTCTTACGGTTTTAATTATACATGTATGAAAGTGATTTTTTAATTCTTTTGTTGTTTTATAAGGAAAAAAGGGAGAAAATTTCTTCCATTTGTTTCCAAAAAATTTATGTACTTCAAAAAAAATATATTCTTCTTCTAAAGTCCATATTACATCTGCTTTTCTATGACGTTTTTTTTTTAAATTAGGATTTTCTTTAGATATTTTTTCTGAAGGGTTTTTCTCGGATAAATATTTTTTTTGCATTTTTAGTTAATAAGAATTAATAATAATAAAGATTAATTATTCAATGTTGTATTCTTCAAATTTTTAGAATTGAGATATGAATTTATTAAGGAAGTAATTTCTAAATTTATTAATAATTTATTTTAATGATAATTATTTAATAATAATCTTGTATCAAGGTTTAATCTTTTTTAAATATTTTTTTAATTATAATTTTTATATTATCGTTTTTACAAAGGAAAAAAATTATTAAATTATTAGATGAAAAATTTAGTGTTTTTAATAATGTACTTTAAAATTAAAAATATCTATGATATAAAATTTATTATTATATTTATTTATTAGCTGAAGAATTTATTAATAATTAAATTTTAAATTTTTTTAAAATGGAAAATGAAATTTGTAATATTGGAGAAAATAAAGAAAATAAAAATATAACTGAAACTTTAATTAAAAAAATAATAAATAATTCAAAAAAAGATGAGGAACAACAATTAAAAAGAGAATGGGATGAATATTTTAATTATGATTTTTTAGTTAAGTCTATAAACAATGGAATAGATATAAATAATTTAGGGAAATATTCTGTTGAATTAGAAGCAAGAAATCAATTAATGGAAGGTATAGATTTAAAAATGTCAAATCAAATAACTTTTTCATTTAAATTTAAAGAAGAAAATATTTTAAGTGATAATGAAGATTACGAAAATAATATTAATTTTGATAATATGAAATTTACTGAAGGAAATGATGATGACTCTATTAATCAAGAAAAATTTAATAATAATTTATCTGATAGTTTGATTGAAGAAATTTCCAAAAAATTTGTTTCAGATATTATTGATTCAATACATAAAGATAATTGTCAAAAAGCAGAAAACAAAAAAAGAATAAAAAATTATATTCCTAATGGAAGCGTAGAAATTCAAAAAGATAATTTAAATTTAGAACTTGATAAAAAATATTTAAATACAATTAAACTAGAAATTAGTTTTTCAATTATAAAAAATAAAATTGAAGATTCTTTTAATAAAAATTATTATTTGAATGAATTAAAAAAAAAAGACAAAATTATTCATGAGTTGAGTGAAAAAAATAAAAAATTGCAAAATTCAAATAATATATTGTCAGATGAAAATAAAAAATTATTAGAACTTGTAAATATATTTAAAATGATGTCAGATATAGATAAAAAAAATATAAGTACATCTGATATTAAAGATATTGAATCTCCAATTAGTAAAATAAATGAATCACCAATAAAATTAGATGAACCTTTTTATAAAAATATTGAAAAAAATAATTCAAAAATAAATAACTCTAACAGTAATAATAATATTAAAATTAAACAAAAAAAAGTTCAAACACCAAAAAAAGAGATTAAAGAAAAAATCAATTCTTCAAATGCCACAAGCAAAATTTATAATTCTTCAAATTACAATAATTCTCGTCATAATACGAATAACAATTTGAATAACTATAGTAATTATAATAATAATAATAGTAATAATTCAAATTATAAAGGAAAAATTCTCAAAAATTCAAAGAATAAAATAGAAACTTTAACTAATGACTATAGTAATAGTTATTTATTCCAAGGAGTTAAATCATATATAACCATAGAAACACCAAATCAAAACATATTAAATAGAAATAAAAATATTTATCAACAAAAACCTCAAAATAATATTCAAAAAAAAATTCCTTTGAATAATAATCAAAAATCAAATATTATTAATAATCCAAAGAAAAAAAATCCTTATTTAAATGTAAAATACAATAAATCTAATCTTTATGGTTATAGTGATTTATATAATAAGAATAATATTTATGATAATAATGAAAATGAATCTTTAGAAGATATTGAAAATAGATTAAAAGAATATGCAAATGAAAAATTAATTGATAAAGAAAATCAAAATAATAATATAGAAAATAAAGGAAATTTAAATTTATATGAACAAGATTTAAATGAAGATTATAATTATGATAATGATAATGAAAACGAAGAATATAATAAGAATTATATTCCCATTATTGAAAAAGAATCAAATGATTTTTCTCCAGAAAAAAATCCATTAAAATCATCTAATGACAGTAATAATAGTAATAATTATAATAATGATTATTCAGGATTAATCAATAGATTAAATAATTATAAAAATGAATTAAATAATGAAAATTACGATAAGAATATTTTAAATCAGAATTTACCTTGTCAAATAACTAATAATAATAAAATCAAATATAATAAAATATTAAAAGAAAAAAAGGAAGAAACAAATAATGATACAGCAACTTTTACATCTGTTAAAAAAACTAAAAAAAATTTAAAAAGTATATCATCAAATATAAATAAAGATAACAATAAAAATGAAGAATATTATAATAATGAAGATATACAATACATTCCCTTTCAAATGATGGAAAAAGAAAAATTATATAAAAATATAGTAATATCTCAATATGGAAAAGTTTAAATTTTATATATTTTATTTTATTTTTAAATACCAAATAAATTAAATTAAATAAAAACCCAGAAAAAAATTGTTTTAAAAATTTTAATTTTCAATAAAAATATATTAATAATTATTATTAACTTTTCCTCCTTAAAAAAACACCCATTTAAATAACTAAAAAAGTAATTTTCATTCAACTTAGTAATTCAACAAAGAAAAAAAAGTAAAGCATTCCAATAGGATACACCATAAGAAAAATTTTATTAATATTTACTTTATTTTTAATAAAGCCGAAACTAACATAAGAACTCCAACAAACAGCAAATAAAGAGAATAAAAATTTTAAAACTCTATGAAATTTAAAAATAACCATAGGTAAAGAAACAATAATAAAAGGAACTAAAGAATAACCTAATAAACAAGCAAAACAATAAAAACTTAATTTACTTCCAAGAAATCTTCCATTTAAATATATAACAAAACTTCCAATCCAAAAAATAAAAAAAATTAGCATAAATTGATTTTGTTTATGAATTGAACTTTGACAAAATGAAAGTAATATAGTAAAAATTAAAGGTCCCCATAAATCCCAATCTAATATTTCTTTATTTAAAATATCATTTTGTGAAAAAGGATTTAAAACAAATTTTATTTTAAATATTATTTTTAATAAATCTCTTAACAATGATGTTAAAATTGATTCATTTAATGTATTATGTGAAAAATTTGAGTTATTTGTTATTTTCGAATTTAAATCTGATAATTTTATGTTTTTATCTGAATATTTTTCTTCTATTTTTACTTGTTTTTCCATATCATCATTTTTTTCTGGATTTAATTCTATTTTTTGATTGTTTTCTGCTGTGTCAAAACCACTTAATTCTAATTTATTTGAATTATCTTCTGATATATTATTTGGAGTTTCATCTAATTTTACTTCGTTTGAAGACATCTTTTGATTTATTTTTGAAATTTTATTTTTTAAATTTATTTTTTATTGTTTATTATATAAATATTAAATAATTATAATTAAATTTTTTTCAACAAAATATTAACATTATTATAAAACATATTTGAGTCATTATTGAACTTATTACTGAATATAACATTAATGATATAAAAGGAAATTTTTTATTAATATTTCCTAATTGAAGTAAATATTTATTTAAATTGTAGTTAAATTGTTCTTTAAAAATTGTGTTAAAATCTAAAATAATACTAACAAAAATATATCCGAATAATACTAAATTATAAATTATTGATTTATGAATTGAATTTTCATTAAATATCATTATTTTAACAAAACAAATATAACAAAAAACAATAATAATTTTAGTACAATAATCTCTATAATCATGGATTAAAGGAATTTGTGCTAAGATACCGATTAAAACTAACAAAAAAGATAATATAGAAATACAATCCATTTTTTTACTTAAATCACTAACAATTATATAAATGAGACTCATTAATGAAATTATAATAAAAGCTTTTTCATGAACTTGATAACCAAAATTAAAAAAAATTAAATTTGACATAATACAATATTTTAGAATCAATTTTAATTTATTTTCCTTTTTATCAACATTATTTTTTTCAAAGAAAATTGTTTTAGTAATGTAAACTAATATAAAAGAAATAACAATTAAATTTGAAAAATTTGAAGTTATATCAGGTAAAACATCAAATCCAGTTTCTTGAGTAACACCGCTTGGTGAAGTAGCTCCTAAAGCAGAAATATTTCTTTTCTTATATTCACTATTTTTATTCTTTAAAAATAATAATATTTTATCAGCAAAAGAATACAAAGCCCAAAAATTTGGAGCCCAATAAGAATGTAATAAACCTCTTTGAAAAGGAAATAATCTATCTTTAATATGAATTAATTGATTTATTGATTTTTCTTTATAACAAACGTATAAAAAAGGAGAAAATGTTAATAATATTATTGATACCATTGTGATTGCAATTAACAATATATCTTTAAAAACTTTCATAGGTTTATTTTTTAGATTTGATAAAACTAAAAATTTCAAATAATATATTAAATATGCTGGTGCCATATAAATAAAAATATGCTTCATACATAAAGCAATAATATAATAAAAAGCACCTAAAATAAAATTATCACTAATAATATAATTAATAGACAGAAAGAAAAGAGAAAATAAAATTGCATTATATTGAAAATGTATGTTATCAACAATAATCAAACCAGCAAAACCTTGAATAGAACCAATTAATATAGTCAAATTCTTTGTAGATAAATTTAAATTATTAGATAATTTTTTTAAGGAATAAAACATTAAAAAATCTCCAATTAAAACAGTACATCTCATATAAAATTTACAAGTATCACTTGAATAATTAATTTTTTTGAGATCTGTAATATTTTCATCAAATAATTTTGAGATCATTCCAAGAATAAATTCCATATATGCAAATAAAGGAGGATAATCTAAAGTCCAAATATTTAAATTATTAATATACCATTCTTTTATTGGTAATGATGTTGTTAATGCTTTCCAATTTCTATGAACTTCAAAATCTGTACTTTGATTTGTATTAAATAATAAACATTTTATTGAAAGTATTACAATAAAGAGAATATATTCTATCATATTTTAATTTATTATTTTTTATTTTTTCATTATTTTTATCATTTAAATTCAATGGAATTGGGAAAAGATAATTTAAATGAAAATAGAAAATTTTATGTTTTAGATACCTCATTTTTTATTAAAATCAGACCATTGGATTTATTAGAAGATAATATATATATTTGTACTCAATATATTATCAATGAAATTAGAGATAAAAATGCAAGAGAATATTATAATATGAAAAAAAGTTTTATTAAAATAGTAAATCCATCAAAAGAATCAATGAAACATGTTTCTCAATTTGCAAAAAAATCCAATGATTTATCTTATTTATCAATTGCAGATTTATCAGTTATTGCTTTAGCTTATGAAACAATTTGTAAAATTGGAAAAGATAATTTATTGAATAAAGAACCTTTAAATTATACAATAATTGATAAAGATAAAATTGATGCTGAAATAAGAAAAAAAGAAAAAGAAAGAGAAAAGGAAATGAAAAAAAAAGAAGAAGAAGAAAATGAAGATAATGGAATTTATAGTTGGAATGATAATGGTGATGATGAAGATGAAGGAGATTGGATTACTCCAGAAAATTTAAATACTAAATTAAGTGAAATGACAGGAATAAGAGAACAAAAAATTGATGTTGAAACAGAAAAATATAATGATAAAAACACTGAAAATAAAATTGAGAATAATAATAATACAAATGATCAAGAAAATAATAATAATGAAAACAAAGAAAATAAAAATACAAAAGTTAATTTAATCAATGTATATATTTATACAACTGATTATACTTTACAAAATGTAAGTTTAAAAATGGGAATCCCTGTAATTGGATTGGATGGTTTTCAAATAAAAAAAATAAAAAATTATATATATAAATGTATAGTATGTGAAAATTTCATTTTTGATACAAGCAAAAAATTTTGTGATATGTGTGGTTATCCAGAGTTAATGAAAATAGGATATAATATATATTCTGATGGTAATATTAGAATAAATGACAAAAAACCAGAAATTAGAAAAAGAGGGAAACAATTTGATTTACCTAAACCTAAATTAGGAAAAAAAGGAGTTATTTATATTTTAGCTGAAGACCAAATACCTAAAAAAAAGTATGACCAAGAAGTTAATATTGATAAAATTTTAGAAAATTATTCTGAATTTAAAGAACTATCAAAACCTGAAAATGATTTATTAAATTCAAAGAGTAATTCTTCTAAACAATATATATGGGGTTACCCAAAGCAAAATCCAAATAAAGCAAAAAAATATCATAATAAGAGAAAAAAATAATATGAATATATCAAATAAATTTAGAAATCATTAATAAAGTAATATTATAATACTTTTTATAATTTTTCCTTACTTATATAAAACTATTTTTCATAAAGCAAATTTATGCAATAGATTTAAATATAAAATTTTTAAACATTTTTTTTTTTAATTTTGTATAAAAATGAAAACAATATGGGAAAAATATAAAAAAAATCAATTACTTCATTCAAATTTATTTATTAATCTATATAAAGCAAAAAATATTTCAACTGGAGACTATGTTTTAATAAAAGAAATTCAAAAATCAAAAATAAATCAATCGAATTTTTTAAAAATAATTGATAATATGAAGAAATTAAAATCAGAAAACATAGTAAAATTCATTGATTTTCATGAAAATAAAAATTTTTATTATTTAATAAAAGAATTATGTTTTATGTCTCTTGAAGAATATTTAGAAATTAAGAAAGAACCTTTATCAATTGAAGAAATAAGAGATATATTATTAGAAATAAATAAAGGTTTAAAAGAAATAAGAGATAATAAATTAATTCATCAAAACCTTAAACTTTCTAATATTTTATTATCATTAAACAAAAATAAAATAAATCAAATAAATTTTAAAATATCAGATTTTGGGTTAAATAAAATATACGAAGAAAGTAATTCATTTCATAAGAGCATAGGTAAAAAAGCGAATACAATTTCACCTGAAATTTTGAGAGGAGAGGAAGTGAATATAAAAAGTGATATATGGAGTTTAGGAGTTATTATCTATTATATGTTATTTAAAGAATATCCTTTTATAGAAGAAATTGAATCTAATCAAAAATTCAAAGAAATAAAAGATAAAAATTTATATGATTTAATTAAAAAAATGTTAATTGTAAATACAAAAGAAAGAATTTCTTGGGAAGAATATTTTGACCATTCTTTTTTTAATTATAGTTCTGATAGAATAAATTTACCTTCATTTGAAATACAATGTGAAAAACATTCACAAGAATTAATTTCTTATTGTTCTTCTTGTAAATCTAATATATGTGAAAAATGTTTAAATAATCACTCTGGTCATAAAGTTCTTTTTTTTAAAGATATTGGATTAACAGAAAAAGAAATGAATGAAGTTGATGATTTATTAAAAAAAATTGATAATAATATTGAATCTTTTATTAAGATAAAAAAAATGATTGAAAATATTAAATCAATCGATGAAAATTCTTCAATCTACGAAAATGATAATGATAATAATTATAAATATTATTTTATAGATTGTTTAAAGGTAATTAAAGAAAAAATGAAAATTAATGAAATTTCAATCCCAAAGGTTTTTGAATGGGAATTAAGGTTATTAATAATAATATTGTAGAGTTAAATACTTTAATTTTAATTTAGTGCGTAATAATCATTAATTATTATAGAAAGTAAATAAATTAAATAATTGTAATAAGAAAGTTAGAAAATAAATTAAATTAGTGTGTAAATGATTAAATAATATAGTATGTAAATATATATAAAAGTAGTATGTAATTTATAATATTTTAAAAAAAAATAGCAAGTAAAACTATTAAATTAATAAAAGTTTGTAATATTTTAAAATAATATCAAGTGGGTAATAAAATATTATTAATATTAAGAAGGTAATAAATAAAATAATAACTAAAAGGGAGTATATAATATAATAAAAAGAAGAAAGTAAAATAAAAAAAGAAAAATTAGTATGTAAAATAGTTAATAATAAAAGAAAGTAAAAGCAAATAACAATTAGCCAGTAAAAAAAGAGAAATAATATTTCTATTTATTTATAGATAGTAAGAAAATATTATTTAGTTTATATAGAATGTATTAAAATTTGATTATATTGATTATAGGATGTTAAAAACAATATTAATTAATTAAAGGGTGTCAAATATAATTAATTTTTATTAGGGAGTTAAAAAAATATTCTTAATAATAGATTGAAAGATAATATTCTTTAATTTTAGTGGGTAATCAATGATCATTAATTGACTATAGATGGTAATTTATATTCCTAAATAATTAAAGGGAATAAGATAATATTATAATTATTTCTAGGAAATATGATATTTATTAATTAATGATAGGGAGAAAGAAATTATTTTTAATAATTAAAGTGGATAAGATAATATTATTAATTAATTATAATATGTAAGATTAAGTTATTAGTTATAGAAAGTATAATTAAATATATAATAACTTTAGGGTGTAAAATAACATTATGATTAATTATAGTATGTATGATAATTTAATTTTTATTATAGGGAGTAAGATGATTTAATCAATTTACCAAAGGGAGTCAGATAATATTATAAATTAATTAAAGTATGTAAGAATATATATAAATATAGTATGTAATTTAATATTTATAAAGAATAGAAAGTAAAACAATTTTATGAATTAAAGAGAGTAAAGAATTATTAACTGATTTTATAGAATTTAAGCTGATTTTATTAATGAATTATAGGGAGTAATATAATATTAAAAAAATATAGATGATTGTTAATTTTAAATTTGAATTTTTTAGTGTGTATATTAATTTCATTATTAAAGAATGTATTAAATTATTAATATTAAGGATGTATTCTTCATATTTTATTCCAGAAAGTTTAATATTTATAATTTGAATTAGGAAGTAATTTTAATAATATCTTTTTTAGCCTGTATTAATCCAAATAATTTATTAGTGTGTATTTATTATATTTAAATCAGCGCATTGTAAAATATATATAATTTAGTGTGTAATTATAATAATAATAGTAAGGGAGTAAATAAAAATTATTTAAAATATAGGCTGTTAATAACTTAATAATAATTATAATTTTAGTGTGTAACAAATTAATTTATATAAAAGGAAAATTTTAAAGAATCGAATTCCTTTGAATAAAAATCTGATTCACAATATTTAAATAATATTTAAAATGGTTAAAATAATTTGTATTAATGGTTCAATTTAAAATATTTATTTTTAAGTAAAAAAATTCTAATATTATAATCAAAAATGAATTAAAAATTTTATAATATATTTATTTTTCATCATCATATTTTTAACATTGATTTTCAAAAGAAATGAAATCAAAGAAGAGCCTAGGAACTAAATTTTTTTTATATATAAATTTATTATATTTTATTATTCAATACTGATATATTATAATAATTGTTACATTTATTTATAATGAATAAATATTCTCAGACTTAAACATTAATGTTTAGTGATAATATTTAAAAAAACATAATTAGAAATATTTTTAATAAATGATTAATTAATTTTGATAATAAAAATCCAATTATCAAAATAAAAATTATTTTTTAATTTATATTATATATTTTTTCACTTGAATAAAATTAACTTCCAAAAAATTCATTTTTTCACAAAATTTTACAGTTCAAAGTTTGACCTAATAAATAAAAGCATTAATAATAGACTTATAAGATAATTCAGAATTATATTTGAAAATATAAATATAGAAGTAATAGGTCATAATTTATATTCTTTTAAATACTTATTATTTTTTTTTGTCTGTTAATAGACTTGATTTAAAATATTAACAAAATCAGAAACAATTCTATGATAATTGTGCTCTTTACTCATTAAAATAGCAATTTCTTCTTTTTCAAAAAAAGGTTTTAATATCGAAGCATTCATCATAATTTTATTTACTAATTCATTATCAATCTCATTTTCTTTTATCTTAATTTAAATATTTTTATGTTTTTTATCTAAAAATAAAAGGGGATTATAATAGATATATGATAGATTTTCAGATAATGAAAACAAAAGAAAAAATATGGTTATGAATAGTTATTTCAATTTTTATTATTTATTTTTTGAAATTAGTTTTTTCTTTTTTGTATTTATTATTTAAAAAAATTTAAAAAAATAAGTAAAAATGTCATTAATTTCAAACCATAAATATAAAAATAAAAATAAAAATTCTTTTAAAGAAATAATAAAACAATTTAAGAAAAATTTAAAAGCAAAATATAATAAAAAAGAATTTAATTATAATCGAATAATAGGAAATTATCTTATAATAAATGAAAAATGTGAAGCAGTTGTGAAGTATAAAGATTATTTAATATTAAATGAAGAAACTGAATTTTTAAGAAGATATTATTCAAATGAAGAAATATATTCTCGATTAAATAAAATTTTAAATTTTTATGAAAATAATTCCCAAATTTTTCCAAATTATTTAATTCTTCCAGAAAGTAAATTTTTATATACTAATATAAGAAGAAAACAAAAAATGATAGATGCCGTTAATATTATAAAACATGAGGAAGAACTTAATAAAAATAATATTAAAAATAATCCAAAAGATATTTTTACAAAGCAAGTTAAAGATGATATTCAAAGACATCAACCTTCAAATATAATTAATTATGATGATGAAACTTCTTTTCTAAATTCAATATCAACTTTTTCAAAAAAAAATCTTCAAACTCTAGATGATTCTTTTACATTAGATTTTACTAAAAATATAAATGAAATAAATGATACAAATGGTTCTATTGAGAATATATTAAATGATTTAAAAGGGAACAGTGAGAAAATCTTCATAAAAAAACCTACTCAAAAGTTAAAGAAAGTCGAAAATAAAATTAATATAAATAATAATTATAATAAAGCTTCTATTAATAATTCAAAATCAAATTCTAATATTCAAAAGGTTATATCAAGTAATTGTAATATAAATAAAAAAGGAAATTTAACAATATATAATAATTTTCAAAATATAATTATTCCAAAAGAAAATACAATTATTAATATTTTCAATAATTATTATCAAAATTCAAATCCAATTGAAGATAATAAACTATTTAAAACAATTCATTCAACAAAGAATATTTCTAAAAACTCAAAATATTATAATTTAAGTAATAGTCAAATGAATAATAAATTAAATAAAAATATTTCCCAAAGAGAGACTTCAAAAAAACCAAATTATAAATTAAAATTAGACGATAATGTTGAAATTATTAAAAGAGAATTTAGTTCAAAAAATACAAGAAATATAAATAAATTAGTTAAATCTCCTCCAAAAAGAAATTTAAGAAATAAAAAATTTAATATTGAAAAATCAGAAACATTTTTAAAGTCTTCTCAAACTATAAAAAAATTTTCTCATAATCCAAATCCAAATAAATTATATAAAGATATATTTCAAAAAGGGAAAAAAAAAAGTAAAATTAATGATAATACTAAATCTTCATTTTCAAATAATACAATTTATGTAAAAAAAATTGAAAAAAAATCTTCAAAAATACCTTTTTCAAATTTAAATTCTGGTCGGAAAAAATTATATGAAAATGAAATAAATAAATTTTTAAATATTCAAACTCCAAAAAAAAATCAATTATTATTAAATAATAAAAATGTTCCTTGGACAGAATTAAAACAAAATTATAAAAAATTCGTTCAAAAAGAAATGAATAATGTAACAAATACTTCTAAAAGGAATTCATGTGATAATTTCTTATTTTTTACTAGAACTCAAAAAAATTTAACCATAGATAAATTTGATTATAGAAACCAAAAAAAAAATAACAATAATAAAACACGTTTGAAGGAAAATCATTCAGAAAAAAATTTTTTAAATATAAAAGGATCTGTTCCTTCTTCAAAAAATAGAAGTTCTATTACTGAAAATAAAGATAATAATTCTGAAGAAAAAGGAAACAATAACTTAATTATTAAAGTTAATAGACAAAGGTATTTATCAAAATTAAAAAAATAATATAAAAAATAAAGATGAAATTGTTTCCTTTGTAAAATTATCTTTAAGTTTTAAAAAAATTATAAAAGTTTTTTGCAATTTTAAACTTTTATTTTTTTATTATATCCATATATAATTATTATTTATGTAAATTAAAAAATATTATAAAAAACTCTATAAAATGTATTTTAGTTTTTAATAAATAATTCTCACTCAAAAGTATATTTTTATTTACATAAATATATAAAATGAATTAATAAACTGCTCAAAAATACTACCGAAAAAGAATTAAAAATAAATTACATTATTTTAATTTAGAAATTTTTTCATTTATTTCACTTCTATATTTTTTTAAACTTTCTCTTATATCATCAGGTTCTTCCTGTGCAATTTTAATTAAAATATTAATTAAATTGAATAAAACATAATCATTTAAATTATTATAATTATCATTCACAATAAAAGGTTTAATTATTATGCCATTACTTAATTCAATATTATCTTCTTTGTCATCAATAATAATTGTTCTTTTTAAATCTCTTCCTAATTTTTTAATATCTTTATAATATTTTTCATTTAGATAACTAGCATTTTCTCTATACAATCTATAATCAAAATATTTTTGGTCTATTTCAATAAAATTAATTATTTGATCAGCATAATCTTTAACTCCCGTTGTAAAGACAATAAGTTCATAAAATGGAATTAAACTTTCTAAAAATTCTCTTAATCCAGGTCTTAAATATATTATATTTGTTCCTTTTGGAACATGTGCTAAAGTTTCATCTAAATCAAGAACTAAAGTATAAGGTTTATATGGTGAAAAAGGAATTAAAGGTGTATTTGAATTTATAATATTATTTCTTTGAATAAATCTTTTATTTGGTTTTGGTAATGTTAAATTTAAAATTCCAATATTTTTATTGTTATAAGGTGAATTTTTATTACTATAATCATAATATCTTTTTGAATTATTGTCTAAATTTGAATATCTTAATGAATCTTCTTTTAATCTTTGATTATATTTAATTGTATTTATATCATAATTATATTGATTTTGAATAAAATTTGATTCATCATTATAATAATTTTCAAATTCTTTTATATAAATATTAGGATGATAAATTGGACTTGTATTATGAGAATAATTATTTGGAATATTTTGAAAATTAGAATAATTATTGGAATTATAATATTCATAATAATTTGATTCATTATTTGGATAATTATTATTAATATGACCATAATTAATATTATTAATATTTGAACTAATACTTCTAATTCTTTGACTTTTTTCTCTTGATCTCATTGTATTTGTTTTTCTGAAAGGAAAAACAACTCCATTATTAGTTAATGCAGCGCCAATATAATTTATATCTGTTGTTATAATATTTCCTGGACTTTTTATTATCCTTTTTGCTTTTCGAATTGGCATTGAATTTGAAGAATAAGCAGAGATTTTATGATTATATGTATTAAAATTATTATTATTTAAGTTTGGATTATTTTGATATATATTATTATAATTATAAATTGTTTTTTTTGAATTTTCTATATCTTCTTGATTAGTTATTACTTGATTTATATTATTTTGATAAGTGTTATTTATTTTTTTAAATTGTTTTATTTTTGATTTATAAAAATCATATATATCTAAAACATTTATACTTCTTAATTTATTATATAATAAAATTATTTCTTTTGAAATTACTGGATTTATATTATAATAATTTGATATTATTTTATTTAAATTATTATTTAAATCTTTATTTGTAATTGTAATTAGACTTAATTGTTGATTTAAAATTTCTTCATTTGAATTTTTACATTTTTCAAATATACTTTCACTTAATAAAATAAAAATATTTAATGTACTTTTAACTTCTTCGATAAAAAATTGAAATTTATTTTGAACACTAATATCATAAATAATAGCAATAGTAAAAATAAGTAAATTCAAGCAATTATTAATTAAAGGTAAATATTCATTTGCATTACTCATTTCAATTATAAAATCTGAATTATTATTAAATATTTCTATCCAATTATTACATTCATTTTCACAATTTATACTTTTCATAAATAAGAATTGAATTTGATTAAATAAATCATTTAAACTTTCAATTATTATTTCAATTTTATTTTTTTTTTGATTTAAAATAATAATTTTGGATTTATTTGGGGAAGAGAACTTTTGTTTATTTATATTTTTATTTAAATTTACTGAAATTGGATTCGAATTAAATTGTTTTTTTTCTTTTTGTATATTATCCATTTTATATGATTTTAATACTCCATCTTGTTTTATTTTAGTCGGTAGTCTTACTAAAGTAGATAGGATTTCTCTTTTATATAAACATTCATTTTTTTTATTTATAATATTAGAATTATTGGTACTTGTACCACTATTTATAGTTTCTTTTTTTATAATTTGCTTTTGATTTTGATTTGAAGACATATTATCTAATTTTTTTTACATAATTTATAACACATAAAATATATTATTACTAAATAAAATGAGTTTAATAAAAATTAAGTTAATGCTTTGGAATAATTCTTACATAATAAATCTATTTAAATTTATGTAATAATATTTGTATGAATTATGAATACATATTTTATCTTTGATAAAAAAATATATTGAAAAAAATTCTTTTATAAATTATTTAAAAATTTTAAAGATCTTCTAAAAATGGGTATTTCTTTAATTTTTCTTTTTTATCCTCTTCTTCATCTTTGACAATTTCATCGACACTGGCATCATATTCTTGCCATCCCATTTTTACAGCCATCCATTTAGTTAATTTCATTTCATTAATTTCTCCTAAGTATTTAATAGGTTTATCTTTTTTATCTCTTAAATATAAAAATATAACAGGTGGTTTACTTAAATCCTCTTCACTAACATATCTAATTTTATTTTTAGCAATATTAATAATAACAAAATCAATATCAGAATGATCTTTATAAACTGAAGAAATATTATCTGCAATATCTTCTATTTTTTCACTTTTTTCATCTTCAGGAATTAAACCAAATAAAAGTACATTTTTATTATTTTCAATTACTTCTTTATCAAAAGTTTTTCCATAAATCAATCTTAATCCAGTTTCAGATTCAAATTTTTCTTCTGGTATATCCTCACTTTCTAAAGCATTTAATATTTTTCCATCATTACAATCATTTATAAATTTCATTATTAAATATTTTGTTAATTCTTTATATTTTTCTAATTTATATATTGGAGTATTTTCTTCTGTTATTATTCTTAAATATATTATTAAAGGTAAATCATGCTTTGAAATTGAAAAAAATTCATTTGTTTTTTCGAAAAATTTAGTGTTTTCTCCTTCATAATCTAAAGTGAAAAAAGCATATTTTTGTCTTAACATTTTTCCTAATTCTATTATAAGTTTATCATTTGATGTTTGAGTTTCATTTGATGAATTTCTGACATAAAATACCGAAGATATGTTATTATCAAATATAAAATCTATATATTTATCATTGAACATATCTCCTACTTTAAATGAGAAAGAACTCAAAAATTTTTTTAGTAAATCGATTGATATTTCTTTTGATTTTAAAAAATTTATTTCATTTAATTTTACAATTGGTTCATCATAATTTGTAAAAAGAATAAAATCTTTATTATATTTATTAATACATTCTTCAGAATTACAAATTCCAAAATATAAATCATTATTTTCTTTTGAAAGATCAATAAAAATTTTATTTTCTTTTGAATCATTTGGAAAAGAAGATATTAATAACATTTGATTATCATTATAAAATTTTTCGACTTCATTAACATTATTAAAAATTTCATAAGATCTAAAAACCTTTTTATGCATAAATCTTAAAATAGATTCAACATTTCTTTGAGAATTATAAACAAAAACATCTTCTCCTTTTTTAACAAAAAATATCATTGAAGGATAAGATTGAATATTATATTCATGTGAAAATTTTGTATTTACAGTTGCATCAATAACTGAAATTTTATAATTTAAATTCAATTCTTTTACTTTTTTATTTAATTCTAAATATGTTGGCTTAAAATCTTTACAATAATGACACCAAGGAGCATAAGCTAAAACAAATAAGTTTTCATTTTCTTTTATTGAATTTTCATAAGTTTCATCTTTTAAAATTAATATTTCTTCTTCTGTAAACTCTAAATTTTTTTCTTCTTTTTGTTCTTCTTCTTGGCATATAATATTATTTGAAATTATTAGTAAAATCAATAAAAGAAAAAAAATCTTCATTTTTTAAATAATAAAATAAAAAAATTAAAATTTAAAAATATTATATTTTTACTTTCACAAAAAATAATCAAAAAGCAAGATTTTTTTGAAAGAATAATCAAAATCAAAATAAATACAAAAAAAATTGACTTAATCAAATATTTTTTTCATAATTATATAAAACAAGAAAGTAAATTATAAAATATTATTCTATTTATATTATATATAAATTTTAGCTTATATTTACTTGAATACTGTAATTTTCTTTAACTTTATGTTGATATAAATATTCATTATTATGAATTTCATTTCCTCCAAAAAACAATCTAATTTTTTGATGATGAATATCTAAGTCTAATTTTTTTCTTTTAGCATATTCATCTTTAATTTCTTTTCCAGTAATATCATCATCAAAAGTAAACTTTTCCTTTTCATCCCCTAATTTTAAAAAGATATTAATTCTATTTTTTTTTCTATCAGGCTCAACTTTAACTAATTCTTTTTCAAAATAAGGATCATTAATACAATAATTAGGAATTTGATAAATATATTTAGTATAATCAGTACATTGATTAACACAACCATTAATTGTAGTAAAACCATTTTTGATTAAATAATCTTCACATTTATTACTATCATAAAGAACTGCTTGTCTTAAAAATTTATATCTTTCATTTAATCCAATTTTCATTTGCCAGAATTTATCTCTTAAATTATTTAATTCATCAATATTTAATTGACATTTATAAGCTTTCATTCTTTTTATTCCATAATTTACATATTTTTCTTCATTAACTTCAGGCATATTATGAAAAAGTTCTTCTGATTTTTCATTTGTAGTTAATATATTTGCATGTGCATTTCCAAAATTTGTTATTGTATCAACTCTATATATTATACTGTTTCTAGGAAAACAACATGCACCCATTTAATTTCTTTAAAAATATTTTTATTATTTGTTTTAATTAATTTAGAATTATTTTTTTAAAAGTTTTTTTTTATTAGTTTTTATATTTAAGTAAATTAATTATAGATTTTTTATTGTGATATTTTTAATATATTATTGTTTATTTTTAAAATTCTAATTTATTAATTAAATAAAATGAGTGGTACTCCTAGTTTTTTTAATCCTTTTCAACTAAATAATTCAGCTTTTGTTGCAAAGCCTATTTCAAATTCTAATTCTTCGAATTTAATTTCTTCTAATAATAACCCAAATTTTAATAATTTAAATTGGCCAAACACAAATAATAATAATAATTCTTATCCATTTCAAACTAATAAATCAAATAATATTTTTTCCAATAATTATAATTTAAATGTTAGTTTTAGTGGAAATAACAATCAGAATAATGGAGGAAATGGAAATTTAGTTAATAGTAATAATCCTTTTAATATAAATAATAATGGAGGAAATAATAATAATACTTTTTTTAATAATAATCTTTTTAACAATAGTAATCCTTTTGATACAACTAAAATTGGAAATAACAATAATATTTTTTCTAATAATAATAATACATTTAATTTAAATTCAAACAATAATAATAATTTAAATCAAAAAGGTAGTCTAAATCAAATAGGGATTAATAATAATAATTTTAATAATAATTCTCCTTTTTCAAATTTTACACAAAATAATAATACAAATAATAATCAATTTGTATTGAATAATAATTCAAATAATAATAATACATCTTCGATATTTAATTTTAATAATAATAATAATTCTAATAATATTAACAATAATATTAACACAAATCCTTTTCAAAACTTAAATTCAAATTTTAGTTCTAATAATTCAAATAATCAAAATCAATTCAATTTAAATAGTAATTTTTCTTTCGGAGGGCATAATGGAAGCAATAATAATAATTCGAATTCTAACAATATTATTAATAATATTAATACCAATAATAATACTAACAATAATACAAATCTTCAAAATAATAATAACAATAATACTAATAATGGAATCCAATTTGGTTTTAACAATAATAACAATAATAATAATAATAATAATAATATATTTAACAATAACATTAATAATAACAATAATAATAATAATAATAATAATAACAATAATAATAATAATAATAATAATAATAACAATAATGATAATAATTTTAATAA